>Ga0210059_1002232_pt1 | contig 30131 bp, 24 predicted proteins | sample Ectturendosymbi2_FD_188042 | JGI IMG/M metagenome (GOLD analysis project Ga0210059, IMG submission 188042) | Ecteinascidia turbinata endosymbiont from Florida, USA - Sample 2 (SPAdes) (version 2) | ecosystem: Host-associated > Tunicates > Ascidians > Unclassified | place: Key West, Florida...
CTGCACTCTCTTTTTCATTTGCTGACCTGTGAGTGACGATAACGATTCTAGCGCTCCTGAAGTAAAAATCCCGCCTTGCCAACACGTGGTTTTGGATCGCGTGGTTGGTCGAATTTTGCATGCGCTGATAGACTGGGTCCAGAAAAACTCCTAATATTGCTACATTGATTCGGGACACTGCGTTGGTTGGTTTCAACTCCCCTCTGTGAGCTTTGTACTTGGTTTACAGCGGATTGCCATTGCTCTGTTGTGAAACTATGAGATTGTACGTGACAACTGTTGTAGTCGTAACGCTTGTGTGTTTCTGCCGTTCGAAACATCGTTTTAGTTTCTGTGATGTGTGGGTACAGACTAGTGCGTACTAGGCAGCAGTGTGTTAACCAGAGGGATTCCTTAAAGTTGCTCTCAACAGATAGGATTTCTCAGGATTGGTTCAGTATTTGGCAGTAGACAGATCCGTTGCCCAGCTGCGGGTTCGTAAGGCAGTGCGGAATCATCGTAGCGATCAGGAATTTCCGACCCGGCCATAGCCAGTAGCGAGAAATCGCTACAAGTGGTTCGTGACTACGGTTTTAACTCTACCCACACATATCCTTCAACCTCATAGAATTTTGTACGGATTTTCTATAAAGATTCAGCAGCAATTATTTCGCGTATTTCAGCTCACTGCATCGGAGGTCAAACATTTCTATCAGAAAAACACTTGAAAGAAGCTGCCTATATTGCTTGAACAATTGGCTTAATTTACAGCTACTGAAAAAACTGCGTTTGATTGTTACTGGTAGCTGTAACCCTTCCTGTCACCAGCGCTTTATGCGAGAAAAATTTTTCGAAAATGAAATTAGTGAAAACATTTCCCAGAAATCCATTGACCAGTGAAAGATTGGGTAACACTGATCTACTTTCAAGTGAAAGGTACGAGCTGAAAAATAGATTTAGATGATTTCGTTGATGAATTTGACAGTCGACATGACAATCGAAGGATTAAGTTACATTGAGGTGATGATAATATAAAATTCTAACGTAGACTGTGCAGGGATCTGTGTGAGAATCATATTGTTCATTGTCTATTTGTCTGAATCTTTTTAGAGTTAACGCGTGTTTCGCTTATAGCAAGACAGTCATAAATCAACGCAGGGTTGAAAAGTCAGCTTTTGAAGATTAGTCCGAGGAAAATTCAGTGTGAATATTAATAACAACTTTGTTGGGAATATTCTGCAAAAGAAGTTTTACGCCTGGTGTTACGTGTTGCTATCAGGCACACGCCCCTAAAACCGATGCACACATTCCTACTGCGGCGCTGCTTTGCTACTTGAGGTGCCACTGGTGCCAAAACCTCTCTGCAGTTATTGCATACTGCGCTGAAGTCCTCACCCTATCCACGCTGCAGATGGACATTACACTCACAATAGTAGTTGCATAACATTGTTATGGTTACACCACAATCACAAAGTGTCCGTAAGCTACCACAAAGCGGATTAGTCAGTAGCCACCAATCCGTTGGCAAATGTCTTATTTTTTATGTGTTTTATAGTAAGAATATTTTGACGAAACTGTAGTTGGCTGTCAACAGCCTACTTGTCTCTGCGTCAATATGGAACAGGTGGTTGGAAGTGGAACCATTTCGCTTTCATGTGAATTGTATTCACTTTCGTGGAGCTGTTTTCGTTCATGTGGGTCGACACAACTGCGTACGGAAAATGGTGTTTCGTTTTACATGTGTAGTGTTGTGGAAGTTGCATGATTAGCACAGAATATTCGGCATAGCAAGCAGTACACGTATGTGATTGCTTCTGCAGTGGCCTTTATGTGTCTCTAGTTAATAATAAGTTTAGTTCATATTTAACGATATTCACAAGCTTATATTGGGTTTGACAGGGTTAATCATAGCAACTTAATCTTCAAATAAACGAAAAATCTATGCAAGAAAGACATTTATGTTGGCCCCCCTACTTTTTCCTTGGCCCCGCAGTGGCCCCCCACTTTTTAAATTCTAGAATCGCCACTGGGTATGTTACTTCAATTATGACAGTGTCTACTCAGGAAGTGACTAGAAAAGGTTGATCGTCCCTGCTTATTTTTCATTCAGTAGCGACTTCCGTTTTCCACCAGGAATGGATTAAAAATACGTCTTGTGAAAGGTTTTGGAGAACCGTTACCGTTAGTCCTTGACACAACCGTGCTCTACTTTGGTCTTGTCAACAAAAACGTTCTGTATGAGGCTAAAAAGAGTAGTCAAATTTTCGGATAATCCTGGACTTCAGTGCTTCCAATTTGTTACTGTGGCAGCGAGATTATTGTTTCTTAAGGGCATTATCCTTGAAAAACATGTTGTTGTCGTTAAGTACTTTCCTTGAAAATTCTTATCTTGTGTTACAAGTTTGTGCTACAGCTTTTTTATTGTATAAAATTGGGCTGCATATGCAATGTACTTGTGCACGTGATAATTATTTTGAGTTCTAATAAATGCGGTTGATTACTCATTGTTATACAATTTTTCTTTGAAACAATGTCCTACACACCACTATATCCAAATATTGTTCAAACTGCGCATGAAGTAAAAGTTCAATAACCTCTTTACATGAAAATGTCCTTGAAAATGTTTCAAGTGATCTGACAACACTATTTTTACATCATACAAAGTTTAGAACGGTGCTGCCATAATACACCAACATTTTATTTGTTCCTTTTTGCGTTGTTCTTCGGTAGAAATAAGCTCATACTTTTCTCTCCAATGCACCGCGGAAAACTCTAATTTATTAGTTTCCTGTCTTCAAACACACTCGACAAATGTGAGCAGCAAAACACCCAAACTAAGCCATGACCTTTGCGTAGAAGTTTTCCTGCATTCCACAACCCAGGCAAGACCTGCTTGTTCAATAAATGTTGCGCAAGGAGAACTTTGTAGGCACCAGAAGTAGATGGAAGTGATTTTGGAAGTTGAAGACATGAGTCCATTATCCACTATGCTGAAGTGGTTGAAAAGATGGAAACCACTGAAAAACACGGAAATCACCACTTTTATGATAAGTTGAAAGCAAAGTTTGTTTTTAAAGTTTTAGGTCTGAAAGACGGAATAATTTTACTCAGCCATTAGCGTTTTGCTTAGTATGTTTATATTTACTGTAGTATCGATACCTTTTGTCTGCTTTAAGCGTCGGCATATATAATTCTTGGTTTACGAACAGAACTAGGTCATCTAGGCAACGTAAGCTCTCTTGCAATTTTAACCGATCAGCTCTTTTTCCTATATGAACGCAGTCTGGCGGCCCCTTTGCCAACCGAAATGCCTTCACCTCCACTCACTTTTGGTTACAAGTGTGATATTAGTTCTGTTCATTCACCGCGGACGTTGTTCACCTGCAGTCTTAATTGTTTTCGCTCTGCTGTTGGCGATTAACTCCTCAAGTGATCTGATCATCATCATGTTTTTAGAAACTTTTCCTTCCAAGAAACAAAAACTTCGTTTGTCTTTTTTTGTTTGTTATCACCGATGCTTCCACTGCTTTACGAGTTTTTCTTGGAGTCTTTGTACCGCAAATATGGCTGAAGCTTTTAAAATGAGAATCAAGATGCAACACGCCAGGCATGGGCGTCGGAAGCATTTTTTCCAAGGGGGAGCCACCAGGGGATTTTTCCAAAATTTTTCCAGAGGGGGGGGCGAAAGAGGTGAAATTAGTTTTTTCCCACTCGAAACTAAGAAAACAACTTTTTTTTGCTGAAATTTTCAAAATCCAGGGGGGGCAGGCCCACCCTGCTCCTCCTTCCGACGCCCATGACGTCAGGCTCCTCGACGTAAAAAGAGTCACGTGTGCGGTGGACACAAAATTAAGCTGTTACGCGTGTCATGTCTGAATATTCTCTCGCAGCAGGCACAATATCCTGAAGACAAATGCTACATTTGTCCAAGCTGACGCTACGCAATCAGTGCCGGATTAAGGGGGGATGCAACGGAGGCAATTGCCTCGGGCCCCGCTCCAAAGGAAACCGGGATGAAAATTTTGATGAAAATATTTGTTTCAAATAAAATATTCGTTTGAAAAATTGTCGTGATTCCGAAGCGATACAAGAATGCAACTCTATTTTCCGATGTTGTAATAGGTATCATTAATGATTTCTCTGCAAGTTTGACTTGCTGTCAGTTTTTGTAATCACTACTGAGTAGAAATATTTTCGATTTTTTTCAATGCAAATATATTTGACTTTCGCGTGTAACTTTTTCCTAATAATCGTTCTCTTGGCATGAATATGATTCTCCACTCGTGCACCACGCCTACTGCAGAAATGTCGCGAAAACGATACTATTTGCGTCAGGGGTGGGTCCAGTGCCAGATTAGGCTTTTGGGGGCCCTGGGGCGCAATTTTTCGAGGGTCCCCATCTTTTCAATAAAAACCGATGTCGCATAGTGTCCCCATTTCACATCGATTTGTTTTGTAAGATTGTAATCAACGCGACCAGTCTCTTTAGCTCTTACAGCAGTGGTTCTCAAACTGTGTGCCGCGAGAGATCCTCAGGTGTGCCGCAGGAATTTTTGGAATTTTTGAAAATAATCAATTAGTATTACAATTATGTATGCAGGCAAGCATGCTAGGCTTTGAATGCACACTATCCATTAGATAATTTTGATACTAATGTGGTATTTTCCTATTGCCTTGCCGATGCAGTAAGCGTGATTGTCACCATATAATTGGATTATCACGTTATAATTGCTATGTAGCAATGTATTTTGAAAATAGATGTCCCATCCCACCTTTTACCATGTTGACTTCAACGCTGAGCTAGGCTAACAGGAAAGCAATTGTTTTAGTCTGATTAAAATGCTATAATGATAACCTTTTTAGAAATGTTTAGTTGGGTAGTTAATCCATCTGGAATCAATGAATCAAGCAATCTTTCTACCGAAGAGGAAGAGCAGTTCGTCGTGGGCGTTCGCAGGGGGAAAACGGGCATTTGCACCCCCCTGGAAATTGGAACTAAGAACCAAAATTTTCCAAAAATCCTGACGTCAGCAGCTCAATTCCGATTAATTGATTTATTTCTTGCAATGACACTTTATTTGCCGCAATTACACTCACACTGCACAAGGCAACGTCAACAGGGCAGTTGCAACTCCCCCGAAATTTTTAAAAGCTTTTTCAAATGTTAGGTAAATAAGTTACCATCTTTCCCCCCTCCGAAAATAGTACAACAACTTACGATCATTCTGCCCCACGAAAATATCAGCTGGTTGCGGCCCTGTGCCTGAGTGAATGGCTTATTCAAAATAAACGCTATTCAGGCTTATTTTCGCGCAGTATAACTACATCGTGGCTTGTTATCTATGCAGTCTTGTGGGAATACATCGTAATCGTTAAGATTTATTTATGACTTCCGAATAAGTGCAAAGCTGTATTTGCTGTGGCGAGTTTTTATAATTTATCTGTTCATTATTTTAAATCCTGCGTGGTGTTCTAACTTTAGTAAGTTGTGCGAAAGTCGTGTCAACATAGGTCTATAGGACATGTCTACTTCTCATTGCGTGAAAGTTTTGCGAGAGCGTTTTACTTTCTTTTTTTCACCGCCAATGTTGTTCTGGCCGTTGATTATTCTTAAATTGTGACTTGCTTTTAGAAAGTGCTCAAAAATAGATATTAGGCTGTTTATTGACAGAAAAAGCATTCCTGATAGCCGAAGTATAGAAAACGTGCCAGACTAAACATTGAGAAGTGAGGTTCAACCAGCACGGCTAATGACCAGGGACATCGGAGAGCGGCGGAATTTAACGGAGTATTTCCCCCCTGCCTTTTCATAAGGGGGGACAACGGGGGCATTGGTACCTTTTCATAACAGTATCATTGGTCATTTCATTGTTTACAAAACGACTTGAATTTATTGCAGCTATTGGCGCACCCAGAAGATTCAGAATGGTTTTCTATAATTTTTAAATATTTTTGAGGTCAACATTGTTGCTGAACAGAAACAAACATAATTAAGCATAATTGGTAACGATGTTTTGCTTTTTATAAGTTTCCATTGCGCTCAACTCTTTTACTGCATCCCCTGTCCTACCACTGCTCCGGCGTCCCCCGCTGATGACAGCACTACAAACGTAGTTGTGGATATTTCAAGTCAATTCAGACTCAGTTGTCTGCAGTTTGCAATGATAATGATATTGGATTATACGTCAATTCAGAAAAAGCTGTAATGGATGACAAAAAGTGCAACCTTTCAACAAACTCGTATATCTTTCAACCTGAATATGATTTTTAAAAGGATGCGAATGGAGCGCGTGCTTTCACGGGGAATTTTTGCGGTATAGAAAGGGTAAAAATTTTTATGAACGTCCATTTGTCAGCAAACTGAAAACGATAAGCAAGATGTCGATATTGCCACCCCTGGAAAATTTTTTGCGGACGCCCATGCAGCTCACTGATGTACGAAACGACCGATATTTCAAGCATTGTTTCCCCAAAACAGCTTGGACGAGTTTTGGCCTTCTGCTTACAAATCTTATTCAATGATCGGTGTCAAAGCCATCAAAATAATCTTGCCATTTGCATCTTCATGGCTCTGTGCAGTGGCGGCTCGTGGTGAAATTGGCCGGGAGGGCTGTGAAATTTCATCTCTAGCATATGGGATTGTCGCCCTGGCTGTTTTTATAATATAGTGGCGTTTCCAGTCATTCCAGCAGTCCTAATCTTATCAAACTCGTAATTTTCAGTTGTCCTTATTGATACACAGAAAACAATCACTTCAGTTTAATGAAACCAAACCCTAAAGCGTAAACACCAACACAAAAGAATTAAACCATCAAAAGTATGACGCACAACTAAACCACTGCCACCAAAACTGCAAAGGCGAGAGTCGAACCCAGCACTACTCTCACACTAAGCTTGGAACATTCCGCTCGACTTATGAGGCGCTATTGTTAACAACACAAAGCTTAGCATTTTATTCAAACCGTGTCATGGCAGCAGACCGAGGCTAGAGCCACTTTCTTTGAGCTGGTACTTTAATCATGTTCCTTCAAATGAAGTTTAAATTTTCCAAAAAATTTCGAACAGTTTATGATATTACACAAGATTTCTCGTTTTTTTGAACTGGATTGTTATGCTTTTCCAGTAGAAGTTTGTATCCTGAATCAGTTACAGCTGCAACGTTCACCTTATCAAAAAATTGAAGGTCTACTTATAGCACTTGAATGCTTATAGGCTTGCTAGATTTCTCATGCTTCAAATTTTTCATATTTCAATGTTTTACACCTGTCACACTTGTGTTGTCCAAGAATGAGATCCACCAACTACTGCCATACATCTTCAATCAGTATCAGTATCAGTTTATTTGGGAACAACTATAAACAAACAACAAATCATGCCACAGAAAACAAACCACATTAGAACAGCGTTTATTTTGTTCCCAGGGCATCTGAAACAACCATACGGTTTTCTAGTCAGATGCCCTGAGATCCACCAACTACTGCCATACATCTTCAAACGTCAACCCTAGAAAGCTCCTCAGCTTAGTCTACAGTTGCAAGCTGCACTGGTGCAGATAAACGAAGGGCTGTATTTTTCGCAGCCCGAGATTGGCGACCAGATTTGAATCCAATGCCGCCAATATCGCCAAAGTACTAGTAAAAGCACTGTTAAACGTAATTATAAAATTCAATATCCAAGATATTCAGGTGGTAAAAAACAGTCAAGGTCATATTTCCTCCGTTTTGTCTTTAAAAATTCATCGTCAAAATATCAAATTTGCGATAGGCGGATATACCACCATGTTTTTTGCAGCCAATTGTTTGGTTTCTTTCCTTTAGGGCTGTACGGATGACAGCCCCGAAATCGCCAAATTCATCGGCAAGTGTGATGAAAACGTCATCGCATAAGTGGTGTCGTTGGCAAGCAGCGAAACATTGCTTTTGTTGGATTTCCTAGGAAACGTTGGCTTTTCTGCTCTGACAGAAATAAAATAAAAAAACGAGAGACTTCTTAGAATTGACGACAAAATGCGAACGTGCTTGGCAACGACGGAACCTCGTTTCAATCTTATTTGTTCCCCAGAAAATGCACACGCATCGCATTAAGTTTTGAAAGCAACTTTGTTTTGTAGTAAGCGTGCCGCGAATTTTTTTTATTTTCTTAGTGCGCCGCAAGCTGAAAAAGTTTGAGAATCACTGTCTTGCAGTCAGTGACATAAGGGCATTTTTATGCGCTGCAGATATTTCTTGCGAAGATATGCTTCGAGATGCATTCTTCCAATCAGAGTACCCATTCCCTGAAAATCCTTCTTTATCACGAGATTCATCAAACAGTTTCCATACAAAACAGTAAAGTTTACCTTTTTCAGGCGAAAAACAGAGCCACAACCGAATCACTTTTTCACCATTCAAACATTGCTGATAAAACAGGGAAGACGTAGCCTACAGCATCGCAATTTGTTACCATGTTTTTGTGAAATATAATTTAGTACTATTTCTGTAAATGCTGACATTCCTCACTGTTTTGTTGTCCCGAAAATTTATAATTTCTTCAGTTGCTTTTCCTGGCCAACTACCAACATCCTTGGAAAATATGGATTACTTTTCTGTGAAGCACGTGCTTTGCTTTCAGCGTCTGCCATTGTTTAGGCCTATCCTCCCACGTTGCTGGTGGTTGTGAAACGTTAACATTGGCGTCGCTTTCAATTACAGCTACACTGCTTTGTCTTTAACATTATTTGGGCTTCGTTACTTTTAATGCACTCATTCTTATCTTCATTCAGAAAATGGCTTCTTGCGTTTAACGTTAGAGATCAAGTCTGTCTCATCAAACCCATGTGGCAGCAGCAGGTCCGTAACAAAGGGGGCGCAGGGAGGGTTTACCCCCTGAAAGTTTTTTCGCCTCACGTGGAAAAATGTGTCGCCACGGGGGGTCATTTGGTGGGCTTAGCCCTCCAAATGAAGATCCAAGCCCCGCTAATTGAAATATGAAACACTATAAATCAGTGGAGTTTTCGTCAAATTTAAGATTTTAAGATGTCAAGCCTCCTTTCACAAACGTAAAGGCCCCCTATTGAAAACTTTCTGGCGACGGTTCTGCTACGAGTTAGCCTTTCTAACTGATGTACTGTGGCTAGACTACCATCGTAACATGCTTTATGCCCTGCTCTTTTTCTGTGTGTCGTGAATAAGATTCCATGCCGTTCTTCTGTGATGTCATGCCATAAGCGCCTGTAATGTGTTTTTTCCTGTTGGACGCATAGTCTGATATTGCATTGAACCTTGGGCAACAATCATAGTGCGTAGGCAGGCTATGACTGAGGTCCGTGCCTCATAGCTAATATGGCACTGGGCGGATCCAGGGGCGATCAACCCCCCAAAACCTAAGCAAGTAATTTTTATTCACCATATTTTTGTACAAATCGGAAAACAACATTCGCGATATGTAAGGTCTTGTTGTCTTCCATTGTTTTGTCACAGCAGTGTTGTGAAGTGTACTTCAGCTCTCTTACAGCGAACCCGCAATGATTCCAATTATTACTGGTATCGCCCCACCTCTAACCTTACTGGCTGGATCCGCCCAATCCTGCTGTAGTTGTCGCGTAACTTCTTGTGTCGTCACTAGGTAGCTGCAGCCGAACTGCAATCTTTGTTTCGTCCTATGGTGGAAACGCACTTTCTGCCGATGCATACTATTATTATCGTTGTGTTACATCATAAACATATGAAGCTAGTCAAGCCATTTACACCACGTGTTATTGCGTGGCCCGTCAAAAAAGGTGTTAATCAGTCGATTTGTCGAAGGAAAGAGCAGAAAACGAAGTTGCAGTGTGTAGCTAGCGCGATGCCAAAATCCGTGATGCCATCAGGAGCTAAAAAGCGCAAAATTTCTAAGTAGAAAAAACGTAAGGATCTGGCAGTGTTAGCTAAAACGCCGCGACTGAATCGCTTTTTTTCCAGCAAATTTTGAAGCAGTGGCGATAACCAGAGCACCTAAAAATGTAGGTGAAGGTGAACATCAAGACATAAGCTTGGAAACAACTTTCACACTAGACCTCGATACAAAGAACATTCGACTGAGGTAAAAAACGTTTATAGCCAACCTTCCTGCGAGTCGGACGAAACAACAATCTGTGACTCGGAAAGTGCATCCGCCTCAAATTTTCCGTTGAGCACTGAGGTGCCAAGTTCGTCCGAATGCGTCGAACAGCCGTGGCAATCGAACGATCCTGCGAATTGGTTCCTTAAATCAAGCCTGGCTCATTATTTTCTGGAACCTGGATTGGAGCAATGTCAACACAGAATTCCATCTGGAAACTACCCACCGTCAAGACGTTGTTATCAGCCATCTGCTAATCAGCCAGAGGTCATCGTCGTTACCTGACAAAAAAATGCTTTATTCTCGTTGGCTAATGGAGAGATCCATCCTTGAAAATGGTTGCTTTACAGCAGGGGTCACCAACGTGGTGCCCGTCGGCACCAGGCCGTCCGCCAGTAACCAAGTAGGTCGCCCGCGGGCCTGTTCTAAAAACAGCATTAGCATGATCAATGACTTCACATTAACGCATATCAATACTAAAATATTTGAAGGTAAATTGAGCAAAATTTTTATTTCAGAAGTGTGTATCAAACCAGTAGCCCTTCGCATTAAATCGGGACACAGGAAGTAGCTCACAGTTTCAAAAAGGTTGGTGACCCCTGCTTTACAGTCCTTCAAAAGGCTTTGTATATTGTTACTGCTGCTCACTGTTAAACAAGAACGGCGACAAGTTTTTTCATCCGGATGGATTTTCTTCCTGGAAAAAAGCGCATAGTAGGACTGCAGAGCATGAACAGAGCGCAGGCCACAGAAACTGCATTCTGGAAGCTCGTGACCGCGGTACAGAGGCTGGCCGTGTGGACTGGCTATGGAGCGCCAAAGGCTGGAAAGCAAATGGTACTGGTGTGATGTGTTGTATCTTTCGTCAGATTCTTCTGTGAGAAAGGTTTTGCTAGGGTTGGGTTGAAGTAGTTAGAAAAAAACATCTCTAGAAGGAAGTGGTTTAGGTTGCTACAAGCAGGCCACTCATTTGAATGAATAACCCAACGATATGCACATTCCCTTTCCATGATAGGGATTTGGCTTGCGGCACCCGACAGAAGAGAAATTCAATTTGCTGCACCAAGTGGCGAACCCATAGCAATTTGCTTCAAGGTTTGATGACATTTTGAAAACATATTTAATGATATATTGAAAAAAGTATACATTTTTGGCACCCATGAGTATTGTAAATAGTACCCGAGGGCACCCGGTACGGAACCACTATGTTAGAGTGTTGTGGTCACGCCCTTCCACCCAAAAGTACCGACGGCTTTTTTGCAGTGCCTTCAATCGACGTGAATCATTTTAGGCCAAGGAGAAATCTGGTTTAGGAGTTCCATTTGCTTCCTTTTCTATGCGCATGGCGGTAAACTTCACAGCTTACGTTAAGGAAACTAGCCAGTCCTCACACCTCATGCAATAGAAATTCACCTCACACTATAGGGGAGCTGACGCGGTAGACCTCACGCTGCACCCGGGTAGGCGACATATGGCGGTGGACCTCGCGCTATAGTAGTACCGAGTAATTTTACCGCATTACTTGAAAGTAATTTGCATTTAGAAAAGTTTAGATTTTAGAATGTCTGTAGTTGCAAACGCAACACTATAGAATAAAGATGGCATGCATCATCACACATAAAACAAGCCATTTAGGCGAATAGATTTCGTGCATGTGTCACAATTGTTGATTGTCATGGTGATTACGATTTGGAGCTAGAAGATCATTCCATTAATTGAATCACGACCAATAGGTGCGAGTTTTGCCCGAACTGCATCTTACGTGATTTAAAAATTGCAATCATTTTGATGTTCTAGCATGTTTCAAGTCTAAATGTTGAATTTCCTGATTTGCTTGAATTACTTAAGTGGCTTAAGTAATCTGTTAACAATTACTTATTACTTAAGCAATAAATTTTTTTTCTTGAACCCAGCCCTAGGTCTTGCTTTGTGCGGAGGCGATGAAAAAATTGGTTCAAAGCAGAAAGGGAATTGCATTCGGTGCATGGACGTAATAGTTAAATTTAATCCCTTTGTCGCAACACAAAGAATTCGGAAACATTGAAAAAGAAACGGTTAATTATATCGTCCTTAAGTACTGTCAATGAGTTGATACGGATAATTGCTGAAGAAGTGATGAGGATTATTGTGCAAGAAATGTCCAGGAGCAAGTAGGCTACTATTCGATCGGTTTATTCTAAACCTGATTTGACCCACACTGACCAACTTGAAGTGACGGTTAGGTATGTGTTGGATGGCGTCCCGACCGAAAGAATCCTCACTTTCCTACCAATTAAAAGTCACAAAGCTGCAGACCTTGTAAAATGTAAAGTATTTACTTGATTTCTTGGAGTCACACCGTATTGATATTATGGACTGTCTGGGACAAACCTACCACAAAGCCAGTAACATGGCAGGAAAATATTCAGGTACGCAGGCTATAAGAAAGCAAGAAAATCCTCATGCCATCTTTGTTCCATGTGCTGCGTACTCGCTTAACCTAATAAGAGGAAATGCAGTTGATTGTTGCGTGGAAACAGTAAGCTATTTAGGATTTATGGCAAGTCCATATAATTACTTTTCATCATCAACTTACCCCTGATCCATATTGACAAAAAATTATCCACAAAAAGGTTGACAGTCAAGTCACTGTCTGAAACCAGGTGGTCTGAGGGGACAGCTGCTCTTTGTGAAGGTTACGAAGACAAGAAATGGTCTGCTGCATGAAATTGCTGATGACACACAATGAATGGCATCGACTCGACATGAAGATGATTGCCTATCTGAAAAAATGGACTTGCTGAAAACAGCATTTCTCAGCAAGTTCTGGAACAAGATATTGAATAGATTTAATGCAGCCAGCAAAGCGCTGCAAGGTTCAACGATTAACCTGTGCGGTTCCACGGATCTCTTGACTTCGCTGGAAAGTTTTCGTGGCTTCCTACGTGGCTAGTTTGACAGCTTTGAAGTGGAAGCTCACGCATCCGGAAACAGCGACAGCATGTCTTGCAGAGAAAGATTTCTGGGCAAATACTTACGTATCATCGATTGCCTGGAAACTGCTCTTGCCGGTCAAATTACTATCTATAAAGATTTTTACCTCCGCTTCGAAGCTGCTGTGGATCCATTTTCTCTTAGCGATGCGGAATTAAGAGAAGATAAAACACTGGCATCCCATTACCCAAGTGAATTAAATGCTAACGTTTATCCCAGGGTTTCTCAAACGGGGCCCTCGACTCCCCTTGGGGACCACGGAGCGGTTCTCTAGGGGCCACGAGCAGAGGCTTTCATTAGATAGCTTTGCCGTGATATTGCATAATCCAAGTGTCACGTTATATTAAGTAATCGCCAGTTAAACTTTGAAGGGGGCCACAGCTCGTGAAAGTTTGAGAACCACTGATCTATCTGGACCAATTGGCACAGTTTGTGAAATTCGCTAAAATAAAAGATTGCTATTCATCTTCAAGCGAAGTTATTGTGCTGCAACACGGAAACTGAACAAGCGTTTTCAAACGTCTCTGCAGCTTTGAGGCTGTTTCTCTATCTCATGCTCAACAACTACACAGCGGAGTGTTCTTTTAGCAAATTGTCTGTGATAAAAGACAAGTTGCGAACAACCACGAGCAATGAACGGTTGCAGCAGCTGACTTTGCTGAGTACTGAAAGTGAAGCAATGCATGATGTCACCTTTGAACCGATAACTCAAAACTTCGCTGACATAAAGACTCGGGAGCGTGTGATTGCTTAGAATTACAGCAATAAAACAGAGGTGATAATAGGACTGTTTTTTCACATTTAACTGCTGTATCACCAAGCGCAGTGCGCTTATTTTCTAGTCTTTGGTCAGCGAAGTGTGGAGATCTCTCTTTACAAATATGGTGAATTCGAATGAAACCTAAATATCAACAAAACGTAGTGCACCTGCTGAAATCAATCAATCTATGCTACGATTCGAGGAAATTCGGTTTCGCAATATTTGAACTGTGCAGGATATCTTAGAACAGAGCAATGAAAAAATATTTAAGTGAACCAGTCATTCACGTTTTTTATTATTTCTATTCATCTTGCTTTTGGCGTTCATGCTTTATTACCAAGCGATAGGCTGACCAGTGACCACATTGACATGTTATTTTTTCCATGTTTTTGTGTGTAATCTCTGGCTTCTGCTTATTGTTCGGATGAATGTTGTTTCTTGCCCAGTCACTCTCTTGCCTCTGAAATATTTTTCTTGGTAAGAATACACTCTAGTATTTATATCAAAAACGCTCTTCTCGCAGCTAACTGCATGTGCAGTTGAGTAAGCACATTCTCGACTACCAGAAAACGCAACGAAAACCTTGCAAATCAGCGAAAATATAACTTGCGAACATTGTCGTCATGAATTGCGTCATGGGAGCCATCCAGTGAAAGGTACCCAGGGCCACTCCACCCTTTAATCCGGCCATTTGTACGCACCGCACAAACACGTCAAAATTTATTAAACTTCCCAGGAAGTGCAATACGGCAAAGCACTTCATGTTGTGAATTGCTTATTTAATGCAAAAATTACTTTTCACACACAGATAGCAATTAAGCCTACGTACTATAGGCCTACAGTGCGTTAGAACCAGGGACGACGCCATCACAGCGATAGGGCAAGGGTGGCAGCAAAAATGTTGAGGGCAATAGCAACTTATGAAAAACAAAAACGTTGCAACCAGTATGCTTATTTCCTTCTATAATATTATTCATTTGACAAAACTCGACATTTTTCCACTAGAAGAATATTTTGAAAATTCACAAAATCAGCAAACAAAACGAGCACGTCTGTTGTTGAAAGAACAAGCAAAACCAACTGATGAAATAAACGCGTAACGTAGTGTTTTCTGAAGTCATAAACAGCGGCTGGAAGTATGCAGAAGAAAACTGAATGTTTTGCTGTACTTGTAATGCGCATTGTTACGTTTTCACGTGCCATGAGTTCAAAGTAGTTTACCTAGGGCCGTCGCCAACGGGGGGCGCCCCCATTTGAAATCTGTGCCCCCCCATTTCACGTTTGGCCCCCTGGTTGCTGCATAGATCCAAAATACAGTATTTAAAAAATGTGGCCCTCTCTTCTGGTTTTTGGCCCATCCTTCTGGTTTTTGGCCCCCCTGCTGCTAAATCCTGGCGACGGGCCTGAGTTCACCTACGTTCAATGCGAAAGCGCACATGTAAGGAGGATTATTATCGCGCATACATGTTCCGCAACAATTTTGACCTCAAATGTAATAATAGAAATTATAGAAAAACATTTTGAATTTTTCTGGATGCGCGAAATGCTGCAATACCTCTGTCTCAAGTCGATCTTGGTAGACTATCAACTTAACGTTGATACTGTTCACGAAACAGCACCTCCGCCTCCGTTCAGTTTGGGGGGCAAACAAATTTGGGGGACGAAAGTTTTTGATTTTAGGCGAATAACACTATTTATTGGGAGATACCGCCTCTCAAAGCACAAAATGACTATATCTTGCCTTCCTTTTGAAAGGTCAAGGAGGGCAATGCACCCGCTCTCCAGCGTCCATCATTACAACCGTTTGAATAGCAGAGAGCGTTTCTTCGCTTCGGCACGACAGAATTATGGAAAAAATTTCGTGCAAACGTTTTATCTCTGCAACCTATTTTTCTAGCCACGTTAGCTCGACCGTGTTGTGTTGCTGCAAGCGAAGTCAATTGATGCAACAGTCATTGTGGCGTCGCGGGGACGCAAGATCTCGTTAATCGTGTGAGCAAATACGGTTTTGTCACCTTTTTCTTGCGTGGATTTGGTTTCGGTTCGCCTGATAACCGCTGTGTTGTGTGCATGAGACGAAGCAATGTGTTGTTTGTACAGAAAATCATCACAAGTGCAAAATCTTGGCCAGTAGTTATGCATGTAGAGATAGTTTCTGCAGACAACTGGCCTGAGGCGCGTAAACTCATGGTAGAATCTTTGGCTGATCTGCCCTTCTACAAGAGTATAGAAGAAGATCGAGAAAGACGACACCAATACTTCTCGCATTACCTTGAGAGTGAATTCGCGTTTTACCGTGAAACTGGTGCCGGAACATTTGTGTTGATAAAAGCAGACGACGAAGACCTAGGCATAGAGGAGCTCATGGATCAAGATGAAGCAGCTAGTAGCAAGCACACGGTCATGGCTTTGACTATTCGCTTTCCTGAAGGTTGCATTATGAAAACAGGTTTCTCGACGCAAGATTTTTCCACACTGAACAGAATCACGGACTGTGTTGTTACTTTTGAAGGTAAAAGTCAACAAAAAGACGAATCGCTGCTATGGAACACTTTTCCCGACACTTGTGAACGAATGCAGGATTACAGAAAGTGGTTCCTCTCGTTTTATGAGGTAAGTAAAATTTTACCAATTATGATGGAAGGTGAAAACAGGCTTACTGTAACACGAACAGATGCAGTCTTCTAATAATAGTTTCTGTTAGCGTTGTTTAAAGTGAAGACTTGTATTTAACCATAATTTCAAACTCTCAATGCAGTGAAAGAAGATTGGTCTTGGAGAGACACGATTTTTCTCCTCGTATGCAGCAGTTTGTGCTTTATTCAATATTGGTAGCGATAAATACTTGTTTTGAAAATGTCCAGAATGGTTTCGTTTAAATCATTCTTTTGCGTTTTTGTTACTTTTCCAACTTTAGCTTAGAACAGAATGATTTTAATGATTTCTGTATTTTCTTGTGATTCCTCATCACCCTCAGCATGTCGACGATGTGTGCAAGCCAAATACGTAAAAAAGTGATTATATAAAACTAGTAAAATACCAACCGTTACATCTTGCTTTAAATTTAGTGAAAACAAACGGTTGTTAGTCTCAAGCTAAATATCTCGCAAAAATATTTGAAACCTTGATCAAAGCATTTAAGATTACGCTTGTGATATGGACCATGAGTCTGATTCAAAATAAATATTATTGTTATTATTAAATTTGCTGCGGTCACAAGCTTTTAGCTGCATATCTGGAAAACACTTAAATAAGTTAAAGCACAAAAGTTGTTCCTTCCATTAAGGTTTAGCTAAATGTACTTCAGTGCAACTGATGTTTCAAGTTTCTATGCTCCGGGTCAGACCTGGACATATGGGGGTATACCAGGACGCACCCTCCACAAAGCCACGGTACTAAAACTTAATGAACCTATTTTAGGACATTCATGTTATTTTTGGCGTTTTTTCTTTTCCTTTGTCAGTTTTCTTATCGTGAAAGGAATCTGGGTAAAGGGTCTTCATTGCACACTACATTTTTTGTGGTGCAAGTATGCCAAAGTCCTTCGATTTCCGTTCTTTAATCTGTAATGTTTTTGTAAGCCTGTGAGTATAGAGCTCGAGTTTGAGAATTGCCACATATCTGGGGAGAAAATGCACCGTTTTGTTATATTTTCATGCATTTCTTCATGCAACTGATTTTGGACAGGAAAGGTTTTGTGTTTATTGTGACGAGCTCAGTCGAAATGTTTTAGTTTGGTGCTACTTAGAAAACGAAAAATACCAGTTAATTTCTAACGTTTTGAAGCTTGAAACTTTTTCACTGCAGGTCTAGCTGTTTTTATCTGTTTTTTTTTAGAAAAGAGTCCAATGCAAGAGTTTGAGCGGTCATATCGAAGCAATTGTTTTCTTCTGCTCCCTCCCAAAAATTTGTAAATTATACTCTCAAACCGCTTTTTTTAAATTTCACTCATCAAGCACAAAGGGAGGTCTGTGTAGTGGAATAAATTACTTAGTAAGAGGGTGTTGTCCCAATAATATACGTCTTTTCTCACCAGTATTATATTAATTTTTGTACTAAGTTGTACGTACGAGTGGATATCGTTGGTAATTACAAAATTTAAATATATCAGTCGTAAAAAATGTGTTGATAAAATTGCAAAACAGATTTGCTTTTAGCTACAGCTCTTTCAATTTTTGAAAATGCTGCAACCAATATTTCGAGCGTGTTTCCAGGTTTTCAGAAGATAAATTCCCTTCAGCTCTTTGCTGCTATATTACAGTGGTCGCTGTTGGCCATCACTGGAATTTTAAACGGTGTTTTCAATTCAATCCTAGAAACTGCACTGGGTATAATCATGCCAAGAACACTTGCTGGAAATCTCCAAGAGTTTTATGAAAACCAACACCTTTCGCTACTTTATTGTGTAGATTTTACGGGAGGCTTGATAACTTGCAGCAAGTTGTAAAACAAGTTCTATGATAGAAATCAGAAGCAACATGGCAAAACTCAAAGAGTTGAATGAAAAAATGTTGGAACTTTCGAAACCAACTATTTTCATCGCCAGCAACATTCAGTGAGAGCCACAAAACATTCTAATTGCAAAACAAGCTAGCATACAAAAAATTAGCGTGTTTCGTGCTTCAACGTTTCGCGATGCATTCACTGGCTGATGTTAATTTGTTTGCGTTATAGTTTCTACGCGCCTTTGCAAGATTTCTAATTTTGTTAAATTCCCCGCTCAGGTAACTATAAAAAAGCAAACACTTATAGTAACAAAATCCAATATAGCTAAAAAATTTTCCCACTATCTCCCAGGCCTACAAACGTTTCCGGTGCATAGGCGAGTTTTTCAACAACTCAGCAATTAATCTCAAGCTCACCTGACCCTAAAAAAGTAAGTTGTTGAATGTCGAAAAACTTTTATTATTTCAAAAACAAGCAGAAGGCCACCCAAAAAAACGCGTGTGGTAGGTAAGGCATTGGAAAGACACGAAAAATTCCGAAATTCCGCCAGTAGTCTTATTGGCGGTCTGTACAAGAGCGATATCGTATTGTGTTTGAAGCTTGCAGGAATACATGCAAAAGAAGTAAATTTGTTTGGGACATGAAAATTTGTTATTTTCAGGATAATTTTCTATTTTTTAAGTGCATAAAGTCCTTCTAGCCAAAAATCTTTTACGAAAACCGCTTGAAATCAGTGGCAAACTATCGACCACAAACAATTTGAAACGAAGTGTCACAGCAGGCTTTGTTTTGACAGACAAACTTGTTATTGACTTTTACAACTAGCAAGCGTAATTCGGGAAAGTAATTCGACACACAGTGCTTGCAGAAAAACATTTTTTACGCAAGTGCAATTTTGTTTCCATTTATAATTATTTCCACTGAAAATTTGGTTACCTTTTGCATGATGGCTTTTTGCCTGTATCTGCTTATTAGCCGAGTCGTTTGAAACAATAAATCTCTTGTGCAAAATCATAGCAACTTTCAAATGTGCTATACAACAGAATGTATATTGCTTGTAAATGCTTACTTCTTGGCAGTCCTTGCAGAAAACGCGAAAGTGATTGATGCAGACGAGTGTTCCGCGCTTTCGGCGCATGTACCTCGTTCTCTTCCGATGCGATGGGCGGCAGGTTTAGCAGAGCTGTCTTGTCAGCAACATTTGAGTGATTTACAATTACTGCTTTCAAAGACCTGCATACTTCCTTCATGAAAGGCAGTCCAGTGCCCGCTTGCAAAAATACATCACCTCTAAATGAGGTGATGCTTCGGAGTTTTGACAGCTTCAAATAACATCCACAAAGGCTGGACACGACTCAAAGCGCATGGAAGAGGCTTGTTTCCTAAGCAAATTATCTCGTGAGCCGCAATTACAAAGCTTGCTCTTCTATCTGCATGTCATTTTTTCGCCAAAATGGCATTGGAGATCTCAGTGACATCAACTTTTGTTGTCGCGCATAAAGTATCCACTACCACATGGCAATACCCCCCCACTCGAAACACAAAGCGTATGCAGATTTCGATAGGACTCCTCGATAAATTGCTTAAAAAATCAGCTACTGATAGAATCAACTTAATACGTGTGTTGTAAGTCTTCAAAATTTAGTTTGAAAACTGCATTACGCTTGTCGTCACAAGATACCAGAGCGGGGTTTGAAGGTAATTAACAGAAAGCGGTAGTGTATAAGCTGCAAACATGAACTACATTTGGTGGAATAAATAGCCAGTGCAAAAATAGGAATTGACAGAAGCACTCCACCTAGGCATACCAATACCATATTTTTCTGTTTGAAAAACGGGGCGCTTGATAAAAACACGTCTTATCAGATAAATATGGTAATGGGTGGCGGAACGTTTCTGAAAGTGGCCCAACTCGAAGCCGGACGATTGTGGGCTTATTATGCGAGTGGACCTATTAACCTGGGGACAAATTTTCGCCACTGCCATGGACATAAATGAGCATGGACGACTGTATTATTGCTAAAAGTTGCTAAACCCTTCTTCCACTTCCTGGTCCTTGCCATGGCGTTGCCTTTTCTGGTCCCTTCCCCTTCTAACAATAACAATAATGCTTCACTTCGAAGAGCTATTTCGTTGCACAAGATATTTCGTAGGCAGCCACGAGAGATGTTGAGTTATTCGGCGGGAGCACATTGTCTGCATGTTGGCAGTGCTCGGCAATATTCTAAAATTTCAAGTTTCTTGAAAAAAGCTACGTCTGCACGTCTCTTCGCCATTTTGAAAATAAACTCTACATAGCACCAGTTGACGTCTTGCATATCGATTACGGCAGGGGTTCTCAAACTTTTGGTGTTATGGAGCCCATGAAGAGATTGACCATAATTTACGGAGCCCCACAATAAATTGTATTAATGCCGTTATTGCTTTTTTGGACAGTTGCAAAATTAGCCAAGTCAGTATTTTAATAAGTAAACGAATAGCTCGCGGAGCCCCGAGGTTTCTCTCGCGGAGCCCTGGGGCTCCGTACGGAGCACTTTGAGAACCTATGGATTACGGCACAAATAAACGATCTGTGGCGAAACAATTGAATTATGAACTACAGTGGGTCAGCAGCGTAAAGTGCGAAACCGTCGAAAGCAAGACAAAAAAGTGTGAGTTCGACGTTCATCCAATTTTAAGCAAATGTATTCGAAAACTGGGATTATTAAGCAGGGTTTTGGGTTTATTAAGCGATTTTTTTTGTAACAGGAATAGATGGAGTAATTCCGGACCGGACGATTTTGGGTGGGCTTAATAAGCGGGGACTAACTGTATTTACAGGTGATAAGTGCTTTCACATTCTGCGTCTGTTATCAGACCACATGTTATTCATGACAAAACAAATTCTCTCAACGAGAGCTGATGTACCAGGTGTAGGACTATGCTGGCTGACTCAATGCGTAACCGAGACTTTTTGGCTGGCTCGCCGGGACAGCCTGAAAACCGGGACTGTCCCGGCTGAAACGAGACGCATATTGTATGCCTAACTCCGTCATCACTGCACAGACAGGGTGCCCTGTTAGGTAATTTACTGCCATGGTTTGAAGTGTGTTTATCGTGCGCGAAGAACCTCACACCTGATGTAGGGAAAGAGGGTGAAAATTTTCAGAGCGCACTCACCACGATTGCTTGTGTCCACTGCTGACCGGATAAAAGCACTGAACTAAAATGTTCAAAAATTGTCAGTGATAGTTAAGAACTTTGTACACGAGGTGTGTGCAAAACCCAGTCATTCGCTTTTGCTCTTTCCAGCTCTGTTTATACCCAGCTCAGGAGACGCTAGCCAGCTTGGCCTAAGTCAGTTTTCCACTAAATTTTGAAAATAGTTGAAACACACTTATTAACCTGTTTCCCTCAGTTGCTGATTTTTCCCGAAATATGCATAAGTTTTGTATTTTTTGAGTAAGGGGGGTTACGGCCAAGATAGCAGTGGGTTCCTCACGTGTGATACAAAAGCTGTGCTGTTGTAGAATATCTGGCTTACAACGCCATTTTTTCTGATTGATGGGCAACCTTCGTACCTGCGTCCTATGAGCGAATTCACCGATAAGACAAGCTGAGTCGACGCGGGTGGATCGTAGTTAACCAGGTTCAACTTTTTTTTGCGGATATCGACAAAAAAGCTGCATCAAGATAACCAGAAAACGAGTGCAAAGGAAATGTTAACGACAAAATGTAGAATTAATGATTCTGCTTCGATGAAAACTGTAATCGATCTCAGAAGAAACTACGGCTACTTTTCAAGTTTCCTGTGTTTCAAACACAAACACAACTCCCTCCATAAATTTTGCGACAACAATGCTCTCAGCGAAAGCCTGAAGAAGCATATTAACTCAAATGTTTACGGTTTCAGGTGTTAAGAGGTTTTCCATTCTAATATACTAGAACGTAGGTCGTAACATGCTAGACTAGAGTATCAAAGAACCCGTGTGTCCTTGTGTTGAAAGCAGTTTCAAATTTTAGATGTAGTTAAAAGTTTTGGTTGGGTCAAGTTTGACTGATAGAATTATGTTTTCTGTTGTCGTAGTTCTTCTAACAGACGCTGACCGGGCAAAAACCCCATGCTGAAGATTGTACTAGAACTTACGTCATGGTCTACGTATCTGTGCTACGAATTATGTGCTATGTAATGTATCTGCTTCGAGGCGTTGTCTTCCTTTGGAAATATTTTGAAAATTGTCGCAAAAACTGACTTACAGACAAGCAAATAAAATCCCGTCTAATTGTTTTGTCGCAATGCTAACTAAAAATAACACTGCCGGTGTTTTTTGATAGCAATAGTGCCCTTGTAAACTATAAGTCATTGAGCTAAATGCGCGCATTGGTTCAAAGTGCAGTTGTGACCGATAAGCACAAGGAAGTGAAAAACGTCCTCTTTCTTGCGCATAACCGTGGTCTTAAAATCATGCAAAAGACCTACACACTCAACAAAGCTAAACGAAGTTCCAAGAAACACACAATATGGCCCACATTGATTAATTTGGAACACTGACTTAGGTATTTATGCCTATGCCCTTATTTCTTAGTGCGTAAAAGGCAAACTCTTAGAAAAGGGCTCCAAATCATCGCAACTGCGAAAGGTAGATGTGGGACTAGGTTGATAAAAAAATTAAATTTGTTTCGCGTTTCAATTTATGAAGTAAATTCAAGAGCGTAATATACATATGAAGGCACCAAAACTTGTAAAGTTTTGAAACTGGACACTTGAAAGTTGCCCACAATTTGCAATGACACTAATTTATTAAAAAAACAAAACAAGAACAACAGCAGTCGTTGAAAGCAAGTTAAATTTTTCTTTTTGTCTGGGAATTTGCTTCTGCGTGAAAGTCCATTTCACATTTTTAATTGTTTATTTTTTTTATTTTATTTTATTTTTATTTAACGATGTAATTGTTTGAAGTCATTTGATTTTAAATTGTTGTTTGTCTACACATTAAAGTTTGTTGAGGGGCCATCTTTGGCAAATTTGCACAATTTTTGCTGTGGCTCTAGAGTGGTTCATAAACCTTTTAACAAAATAATGCAAGTAATAAGTGCCAAACTCTCAAAGGAAGGGCCCACGACATTAATGAAAATGGGGAGCCCGAGGTAGTCGTTTCGTTCGCCTCCCCTAACACCCACCATTCACCACGACTATCCGTAAGTATAGCAGCTCAACCAATTCATCATAAACAGTAGGTGTCACAATATGATCCAGGACCTGTGAAGCGGCCGCAATAAAGTTTGTCACAATATGGTGAATATCGGCAGCGTTTGTGAATTTTCAAGGCTATAAATTTCTTAGGGTGGAACACAACAGAAAACCAAGACAGATAGGGCAGCGGCGGTTGCGTAATCAAACGTAGAAATTCAGATAAAATGGAGGTGGTAACTTAAAACTAGTGAAGCGCTGACATTTTCTATTCATATTACAGCTCAGATAAAAACGGTTGATTTTTTCCATTACTCTTAATTTTGCTTTTAGAAAATATTATGGAAAATCCATCACATTTCAAACGATACAGATCTAAATTGCTCGTAAAACTTCAGCCACACTTGGAGTCGAAATCGGAACAGTGACATTTTTTCATGCCCAAATTGTTTCTGCCTCCCTGCAAAAAGCCTTTCCACTCACCAATGAACAAATAACTCACTAATGAAAAAATCAGATGCAGAAAAGTATGTAACATTGTTGAAAATTCAAACAAAATTGATTTTAGGTTTCATTATACTTTGCAGGCAGCTCTTGACTGGCGTGCGGAATACACTTTGAAGCATCCCTGGATAGAGCATATGCCCTGTTGATAAATTGTTTTAATTAGCATTTCCGTATTTGAACGATAGAGAAGTAATCTAGGGGAACAAGTCTTGAACAGGACACCTAAATTTGGTCAGGGTTTTGTTTTACCGGAGAAAAAGCCGTTATTGGAGTGGTTGGACTCGTAAGACATGGTAAACTGTGACTTTTATAGGGTTTATGATGACATATGAAATGTGTGCGGAACAAGGTATATCCAGTGCCTCCAGATATCTAAAGTAACTGTTAATTAGGATCCCTGCATCAATAATCCAGGCATGCAATTTACGAATTAGCGTGGTGGATATTGTTTGCTATAGCTTGTGACCGCGCAGTGAAAGGGTTTTAGATCAGTGCACTCAACCTTGTTTTTCTCCTTGAAATCTTTTCAGGGTCAAAACAACGCTGCAAATGTCAAGATAGTCAGGTGGCTTCATTTCAAAATACTGCTGGCCAAAACTTTTTGCACTAGCCGATCGGCTGAACCCAAACGTCTCCGAGGTGTTGGTCCGGTTTCATTACTGTATTTCTTGTTTTATGAAGAATACGACACTCAAACCTGGGGGCCGTTTTTTCATTGGATCACACATTGCCGTGTCACCATCATACCGCAAGATGGGTTTTGCAGCCAAGGGCATTCAGGTAAGCAGCATCGCCAGCATGATAAGCTGCTTGGTTCAGTCGTTCTAAATCTAAAACATCAGTTCCAATTGTCAGTACAGCGCTCACTTCTCTATTGTTAAGTCGATTTCGCTGCAAGAGTAGTTGGCTATAGTACACTAGCCACAAATTTCGTTATATTTTGATCTACATCTAACTGCAAAACGAAACGAAAATACGCTTCTTGATATGCAGAAAAAAGGTCTGCGCTTCAGTTCCTGCTTCTTTAAGAAATGCTGACGTTGATTCCGGTAATCATTTTGCAGTCTTGTTTGAGTTCCTTTGCAAACGTCGGATTTTGCTCAGATTTTTACGTTGCTTTTACTGCAAATGTGTTAGCCACAGTCATCGGAAAAACAGTAAACAAGGAAGACTTTCTCCAACGTTTTGAACTTTTGCCTGAAAAATGTAATGGCATTCAAGCCGGCCCATTGAACCACAAAAAGAGAAGCATTTATTTGTTTGTTTTTTAAAGACCTCACGCGCAATCAGAATGCGTCAGCAGTGCAACAGTGTCTGCTTTCTGGTAAAGGAGATTTTCAATAAGGTTGTCTGCCTTAAAAATAATCTTGTGCAAACTAATTAAGAAAAGTTTTTGCTTAATTGCATAAAACCTTAGGCAATTAGGACAAATTGAAAGTTGCCCCACATTTTGTTAAACTTTTGTTTGCGGAAGGTTACCGTAATCTCTCGCCTCCCACCTATGGCTGTGCCCACATAGCGATGGTCAATAAAGTTTTTACAACAGGAAACGGTGCACTTTTTCACCTACCTGGTGCAACTGACGGAATGCCCTCAAGTTCTGGTCGACACTGGAGTGAGAAATTGTTATGCAGCTCTCAAAACAGCTGGTTTCAAAGAAGTTGGTCGATCTTCCTACCACGGAATGACGAGGTGGCTACTTATTTTGGACACTCGCGATGTGGAGTAATGGACGTTAAAGTGCCACGCGCACGGTATTCCGACTTGCCCACACTGGGGACTGTGAGACGGCAGGACTACGCTTGTGCCGATTGTGCATAGAAGACACTTGGTGGGGTTGGTAGTTTTGTCAAAACCTTTTGGCATGGCAATAACTGATTTTATCAAGTTCTCTGCAAAGCAGGACAAGTTGTTCCCCTGCCTGACTTCCTTCACGGATTGAGATTGTCGTGGGACATTTGTTACGACTAGACAGCGAATTTTCGTTGCTATGAACTCGTCTTTGCTCATTTGCCTTCATTGCATGAAACAATTTGAAACAACGTGGTGTCGTAGTGAAAATTTCAAGATCTCGCGTAGCAAGCAAATCACAACAGCATCTAAAAGTACATCGCTTGTGAGCTAATGGTGTTACTATTGGCACAATGCAAACTGAACCAATTTGATACAAAACACAGCTGGGTTATGAATTTTGTGTCGCTGCGGTTGCAATGTTTAGTCACTTACTGCCGAATTTCCTACAAATGCACCGAACTATTTTACGAAAGCAATTTATTGCAATTATTTTGTCCATTTTTTTGTGCAAAACATCAAACTGTTCCCTTGCAGCGGCCAGGGTTCCTACACAATTTTGAATATCGATTTCCAGACTTTTTCCGAATTTTTTTTCATAACGTTTCCAAATGAGGTACCCATGTCGAATACAGGCACTATAACAGTTAATACGATCAAAGTAAAATTCTCAATGTGATCAAAAATATCAGAATAAAATTTTATCAAAACGCATGTGAAAAAATCAAATCTGGAATATTATTTCGTTTTTCCATTCCAACACACCAAAAAAATTTATTCCAGACTGGAAAATTACCAAGACTCCGTAGGAACTCTGCTTAAGGTGTGCAGACCTCAATGAATGGTTTTAAGCAATCAGTCGCCATAGAGGTAACGCGCTGCCTACCTTTCACCAAGCTTCGTTGATCTAAATACCAAAGTGTTATTAAGTTGTTGAACTTCAAATGCTGTGTCGCGCGCTTTGCTGTGGAGAATACAAGCTAAAGCCGATTAGTGATAAACGCATTGGGATGTACTGCAGATGCTGTACGTACGGTCAGCGCCGGGTGTGTCAATAGGCTATGTAGGCTCAAGCGTAGGGCCTGAAGAAAACTGTGCTATGTACAGTCCCGTCGTTACGGAGGGGCTTGGTGGGCTTACCCCCCAAAACAAAGCTCCAAGCCCCCCAAATTGAAACATGAAACACAATAAATCAGTAGAGTTTTTGTCAATCTTTAGAATGTCAAACACCCCGCACAAACGCAAAGCCCCTCTATTGAAAACTTTCTGGCGACGGTTTTGGGTATGCGTAGAGTCAATTGCCGGTATATGATCAGTTCAATAAATATTCATCAAAAATATATGTCTTCTCTTAATTACTATTTAAGTTTAGTGTTATTTACCTAATCCTGAGTTGGTCGGACTACCGCCCGCGGGCCGCATCCGGCCCCCCAAATACTTTGCCCATATTTGTCAGATGCAAATATACAGCAATTATGAAAGTTTAAACTACAAGTTTTACTCCAGACTTTGAAAGGCTTGTTCAAAACTGTGGACCGTTGCATTTATCTCATTGGTATATACAACTTTTATTAAATAAAAGTGTAAACAAAATGATGTGATTTTATTGGTATTATTGTACTACAATACATTATAACAACCTATTTTAGCATAGATTACAATTAGGTAAATCGCACTGTATCCGTTCCTCCAGTGGCCAGGCAGTCGCCAATTCGACCCTCGGATCAAAAAGTTTGGTGACCTCTGAAATAATCAGTTTTCGTTTTGATAACGTCAGGGTCTTCCAACGAGTTTCCATGAATTTCAATATGACCGTTGGTCACGTCGCATGCTGGCTATTGTGTCATCGAACTCAAAGCACGTTGGCTTCGTCCTCGGGGCTCTCACAAATGCAACTCAAAAAACCCTGAAACAGTACCAAAAAATCCCTGTTTTACATTTTAAAAATTCCAAAATCTGTGGTGGTGCTGCATAAAAGTGGAGCGCCATGACAAGTGTTAAAAATAGAACCAGTGTTGCCATTTTAGCTGTTTTGCCGCTAGATCTAGCAGGTTTTTTTCACTGTTAGCTGGAAATTTTTCAATCTAGCAGCTAGCTGGTTTTCTAGTAGGATTTTGAAAACGTTTTAGCAGGTAACAAATACCTGACAAAAAATTGTATGAACAGTTTTTGGTGATTATCTTTTAACTTTTCCTTCTTTTTCATCAAAAAATACTTTGTTTGTTTGATAACGCTTTGAAATGGGCAGGGCCTGGTACAAGCTGCCTCCATCATTTCGAGTTTTTATTGTGACGCATCCAACCTACTTCAAGCAGATAATTACGTCATAATAACAAGTACTGTAACTTCACGACGTGGTAACAGTGTTGCCATTTAGCTGATTTGCTGCTAAATCTAGCAAATGTTTCTCACTGTTTGCTTAAAATTTTTAATCTAGCAGTTTGTTGATTTTCTAGTACGATTTTGAAAAACGTTCGGCAGGTTTAGCAGGTAACAAATTCCTGGTCAAATATTTGTTCCAACATTTTTAGAGCAATGTCTATGGAAAGAAGTCCTTTGTCAGCAAAGAATCAGACACTTTAATATCTTACAGAGTATATGTTTCGCCTACGATGTTGGCATCATCAGCTCTTATTCAAATATTTTTAGAGATGAAATTGAAAAATTTTACACCTTCTTCATCAAAAAATTCTTTACCTTCTTTCTGACCATTTTTATTGGGCAACACGAAGACAACCAGGCACAACTAGATGCAGGGTTGCCAGATCTACTTTTTGCCAAGGGGCCAAATCTAGTCTTGAAAGAGCCAAAAAAGCCAAATTATAAGACATGGGACCAAAAAAGGGCCAACCATTTTTTCGAAGCTTATCAGCAGTTACAAAGTCGTATGAACCCATACTTAGCAATTTATTATATGGCAATGTTTCTCAATCACAATTGTAGCGCAACAGCAAAACAAGTACGTGATGAAAGATCGTAAGAGTACAACTTCATTTCCATGTGTAGCCATGAACTGAGATAAATTTATCATCCTTCGATAAGTGCTAATGCAACAAAAATCTGAACAAAACCAACAAACACGTGCGCCACCTGAAAAACAGTAGGCCCTAAGTTAGGGAACGTAACAGTTCTCACTGCTACCTCCACAACTGCAGCAAGTAACAGGTATTGTGATGAGCTCACTTTTACTTAACTCAGAAACTCTAAGGATCCTAACAAAATTTTGTAACCAAAAACCTTCAAAATATTGGAATTTGGTGAAAATCTGCAATGAATTAGTCAAAAAAGTGAAAAAATATGGTTTCTCAGACAGGATCCGGAGTGGTCAGAGCTAATTCTTGTAAGGGGCCAGTGTATCCTGGAAAAGGGCCAAAAAAGAGCCAAAGGGCCAAACAAAAATTTTGGGGCCAACAAGTGCTATTTGGGACCAAATTTCTGAAATTTGAAACCTGAAACCTGGCAACCCTGACTAGCTGCCTTTAATAATTTGGATGCATAAATATACCATTACTATCACCATTGGAATTTCTATTATGGCGCAGCTGAGCTGCTTCAAGAAGATAAATGCACCATAATAACAACCAACTGGATGGCTTGGTGAAGCCTAAATGATTGCTTCTGTCCTTAGTGAGCGCACTAGGTTTAAATGACCACATTGGCAGAATATATTTTTATCTCACGACACATGATTTCTCCAGGAGGTTCAGTTGCGCCAGGAAGTCGTAGGCCTAATGTCTGGTCCATTGATTTGATAGTGAGTGCAAGACCAAACGTTGAAACATAACTTTACAAGTTTATTTTAAACACTTCAAAAATAGCAGCTTTTTGGCAGAATTTTACTATTTTTAGCAGATTTTAGCTGAAAATTCGTGACATCGTTTTTAGCAGGATCTAGCAGTTTTTCGTGATACGATCTAGCAGGTTTAGGTGAAAACCATCTGGCAACACCGAATAGAACCAAACGTTATATGCAAAATAAACTGAAATGATTCATTTTAGACATTTTCAAACCTTTCGGAAAATCCTTAAAATGGGTCAAAAGTTCCAATCTAGGGACAAAATCGCTATAAGTGAGAGCCCTGTTCGTCCTGTGTTTGCTGACTCGTGCCGATCGTTACGTGTGAATCAGGCGAAAGAACTTGTACAGTACCTGTTCCTATCAGAAATGCACCTAATCAAGGTTGTACTGCACACAGGAGCTATGTGCAGGGCTAGCAGCATTGTCCTACAATCAGGGTCCCGACATGGGGAAGTGCCGCCCCGGGGCGAGCCGCACACCCACAACCAGGTGGACCATTTCCTATTCCTTTTTTAACCAAAAGTGCCGCCCCCCAGAAAAATGCCGCGCCGGGCCCCTGCCTGCAATAAAACATAGTTGCTTCTTCTATAAAGCTCGTTTGGTGTTTTTAGGTGTAATTTTTCTATTGT
>Ga0210059_1002233_pt1 | contig 30126 bp, 19 predicted proteins | sample Ectturendosymbi2_FD_188042 | JGI IMG/M metagenome (GOLD analysis project Ga0210059, IMG submission 188042) | Ecteinascidia turbinata endosymbiont from Florida, USA - Sample 2 (SPAdes) (version 2) | ecosystem: Host-associated > Tunicates > Ascidians > Unclassified | place: Key West, Florida...
TATAGCTGCAAACGATCATCCATAGATTCACCTATCACGTCCTGCAACAGAAAAGACATTCGTTAAAAAATGGGTTTTTTATAGAACAAAATATGGGTACGCATCTTTTTGAGTCACCTGTACCTTATCGAAAACATTTCTACAGCAGCAAGTAGCCTACACAATTGATTAAATATTTGCTAAGATAAAACGGTTGAAGTTATACTGGCTAAGAGGTGTATATACATAAGTGTGATGGTTTTACCTCTTGGGATGCTTTCACTGTTACCAACGCAAGGCTGCCAGCGCAACAGTGCAAAAAATCAATTTCCAGCCGAAATCTAAATGAACGGCTATGTATGACCATGGTAATGAGGATTCATTTTCCAAATACATGATTGGATGTCTTGTTCTCAACCTGCGTAAATTATGTGACAACATTGCATTGCTGCACTAGTCCATACGTTTTGCCGCATTTCCTCTTTAGCTTTCAGGAATGTTTCCATAATATGTGATAACAGCACATATTTTATGCGGCAACGTTAAACCAATTTCTTCTGGCTGCTTGGCCTTGCCTGCAATGCATTTTGCTTCCATAAACCATATATTTGTGCAAGCAGGAGCGGAAACGTCCTACACCGGTACGGAGGTGGTCAAGCCGGTCCCAAGCTGTTCTTGGTAGACATTCCAGGAAGGCGGGTGCCGATATCGGGGATGAAAATACGGAGTTTCGTGGTGCTCTCCAAAAAAATAGAGATTTAATAGTACAGTGAAGTGTGTTGTGACGGGCTTGATGTGACCGTTACATCGATTTTAGTCATGCTTCATCCCAAGATTTCCTATACTGTACCTAACGTCATGTGTACGTGTTAAGTTCGACTCTATTGTGTGCGAGAGTGAAGACATTAAACGGTAAACATCCTAATTTATCTTTTTTTGTTTTTGTGTTATTCCATTTGCACAAAACGATAAACACTCATTCACGTTTCAAACCCGTTTTTCTACTAAAAGTCGCTTGTTCAGTCCCCCGGAGGGCCTCAAAACACCTCAAGATTGCCAGCAGCCTCTGATAGTCCTGATAGGCTCGAAATTGAAAAATTTAACACCGCCATTTCAATTTTTATCAAGGGATTACAATATCGTTTCACCCCTCATGAATGAATTGCTCTTCTTGACCAAATTCAACAACCTCATATGCCTTACAACAGTGGTTCTTAACCTGGGTTCGACGAGATCGTTTCCGGGGTACAGCAGATGTCAGAATTACAAAAATTCGGCAATCGTTTTTGGTTTTATTTTGTTAATAACTTTTGTCAAAATAGAACAAAATAGACTTCACTTTCATGGATTAAGTCAGCGTAGCATGGCTGCCCTTGTCGTAAGTAAAGGTACAGCATATAGGAGGTCTTGGCTGAAGTTTATCAGCGCGCGGTAACGATCACAGCAAGCCAGTGACAACAAACTTTTTGCACTATTAAATCTCTTTATTCATGTGATGCAACAATTCAATCCTACTCTTGTTCGAAGTGTATTTTCACTGCACGTACAGCTCCGCGCAGAGAACTGTGATGTCTGGAGTTATTTCCTTCATCGGCTTATAACAAGGAAAATGAAACTCATGTTGTCTAGATATTTTATATGAATTGCAAGGAGGACACATCATCCATGTCAAGCCACTTTTGATAAATCGAAAGTACGCATTATTGTGTAAGAATTTTCATTGCTTTTCCTGTTAGCAATACGTAACTTTCAACATAGTTTACAGTGCTTTTAATTTGAGTGATGCTCCACACATCATTTTCACTCATTGCATGTTGCACAAATACGCACTCGTATCAAAATTGCTTTTTCCAATACAGGCTTAATTTCTCAAAATTGTTGTTCAGATTGAGAAGGTGCGCTCTCAATCTAAGCCAGTGGTTCTCAACGTGGGCGGAATCCCCCCCTGGGGGCGATTTTGAGGAGTCAACGATCGATCAAAACAAAAGGGGCGATAGGGGGGACAAAACAACACAAAGGGGCCGAAAACGCTCAACCTCTGTCACTGATCGTTCATTGCCTCAGTTAACGACCATTGAGTTAACTTCCGTTGTGACCATAATATTCTCAAAGCAAAGAAACCGCTTTTTGGCTCATAAGCGAGGTGATCTGCGACTGTACCTCACTGAAATGTCTCCCAATATTTCGAAGGTTTGTGAAAACAGCCAAGCACATCCATCACACTGAATTGGGGACCACCGTATGTATCAATTTCTTCAAATAAAATTCACTGAAAATACTACCTCGTGTTTGCTTTATCAGGCTTAGAGGGCAAAAACGATGTGTCGAGAGCGAAAAGGGGGCGATGGAACAAAAAAGTTTGAGCAACACTGATCTAAGCATTTTTAAACAGACAGTTCTAAGTCTTTCTGTACCCTTCTGAAGTTTGTTGGCCATCTCGGGAAAAGGTGATACGTTGTGTTTTTGCATTGTGCGCAGAACGAACTATCGACGTTTCTGCAAGGCCACAACTACCAGCATCTAACATTTCGAGAGATCAAGTTTTCTTCTCACCTTGGCTTATTTCGCCAACATCTTTGGTGCCCTTAATCACCTGAAGGATTTTGCAGGAATTGGAAAGATATTTTGAGTACTACTTCCTTGACCGACGGTATAGTATCGACCATGGATAAGGCAGCCATTTGTTTTTGACACAAAAACTGTAGATATAAACAATCAACACGTAGACGCCATCATTGAGCTTCAGGAGAGTGAGAATACAACGTTTCTCTACAGCACAGCAAATCTTTATACATTTTGGTGCGACCATAGTAGAGGGCATCACTGTATCAATAAAGTTACACTGGAAGTTCTCTCATCGTTCATAACAGCATATCTGTGTGAGCATGCGTTTTCTATTCTGGTGGATGTTGAAACATAAAGCAGAACAGGCTTCCTTTTAAAAATAACATGAGGATTGTCTTTTCTAAAACAAAGCCGTGAATCTTCCAGATTGTCGGCAAAAAACAAAAGCAGAAAATAAACATTGTATTCCTGTTGGTGGATTTTATTTCAGTAACCTATTTTTGTTTCCTTGTTGCTAATTGAGTTTTGAGTTTCCTTTTAAAACTGTGCTACAATTGGTTTTAGTTGCATTGTATTGAGTAACGTCTTCAATCCCACACGAAAGTCGCTTGAATTTAAGCATGCATCGCAGTGACATGGAAAACGTAAATACATGAAGACGAGGATACATACATGGCGGATTGGCGGTAGTAGAGAGTATACGCTTGATGGCGCAAATACATTTACTTTGATGAAACACAAGCTTTTGAGACATACGTATGAACGACGTCATCATGCTTATTATAATGTAGAACTGCGATGACGTCCAAGTACATCGATTTACAAAATGCATGAGGGAGTGGGAGGCTGCGAAGGACCAAGGGTCATCTAGGCTGCAGACCTCCCAAGGGCGAAACTGCTTATTTTGTAAAGGGAACAGTGCATAATAGTTAGTAAGTCTTTTGCTCTGGCTACAAAATGTAATATGGGTATTGCGGTTATACAGTAAATTAAAGTAAAATGTATTGCAGGCAAAGCAAGGCCACAAGAAGAAAATGGATTAGAGTTATCAAATTAAACATTTACTGTTTTCACATATTCAAAAATATTCGTGTATGTTAGAGAGGAAATGCGTCGAAAGCTGAAGATCGCTGCTGCACTGCAATGGTGTTACGAGATTTATGCAGGTTGAGAACCAGTCGCGCAATCATGCTTTGCGGAAAAGAACTTGCTCTCAATGCATGCTGAGAACGGAAATTCGCCACTCTGCGTCTACGGGCTACAGCATCCCACTACTTCATACACTGGTTTGATGCGACCAATTTTTTTGAACAACCAAACGATGTAATATTTAAAGGAGATACTTCATCGTTTGACAGTTTCCACTGTAACAACGTTACGTAATTAAATCAAATCACTTGGTTTACGTACACCAATCAATAAGAACAGAGTATATTTCTATTCTCCGAGTTATACATATTTCTTATTTCTTATATTCCTCCGAAAAAAGTGCCAAACACGTTTTATTTTTTATTTCTAAAGGAATTCTTGACCAGATTTCTATTGCACTATGTTTTATCATTTTAGAACCTGAGTTCGAACGTGCTTTTGGTAAAGCAAATTGCAGATCGATGTCAGAGCAGTTGTTACTTGTTAAGCATTCACAATCAGGAAGCAACTGAGCATTGTAATGTTCAAAGTTCACTCATCTAGCTTTAGGTGGGAAGCTCACTTTGCACTGCTGCGCCAGCAGCCATATATTCAGAACAGAAAAAGCATTCCAACATATAAAATTAACACACTTACGTATGCATTTTCGAAACAAGCTTGGAGGATAACGTAGGTGTTCAGCTCGGCGGGTTTGTAAAGGACAAAAACTGCCTTATTATAACTGCATCAAATCCGGGACATTTGCCTTTCATCGTGTCTGGTCATTCTTATGAGGTGTATTCGTGCTTTGACTTAGCTGTTTGCTCCGTTTCTACCCTGATGATGACATTACACTGGCTGTACAGTGGTACACGTATAGCCAAGGAAAAGCGCATATATCCTCCGTACATATGATAAGCCAACATTTGCGAGTAAATCGCAGGTTCACTCTAAGCTGTATCTTGAGAAGGGGAAAAACCATGCGTGCATGAATATGATCTGAGTCTGTAGGTGCAGCCAGGGGTCCAAGTTGACCATGGTCCCCGGACAAAATTTCTCGCTAATCTTGTCATTTTGTGCTTTGAGAGGTGGTTTTCCAAACGAAATATTGTTGCTCGCTCAAAGTCAAAGATTCGGACCCCCCAAATTTTTTGGTTGGCTACGCCACTGTCTGAGGCAGTAGTGAATTAGTTCGTTTCCTTCAAGTGCATTGGCCGCTATAATATTAAGAGACATGTATCCGTATATCCTACAAGAATTTAAATTTAAAGGAGGTCAGTCTTCACAAAACACAACTTCAAAACCATTGAATAAATAGAGCTTCAGACTAAATCACTGAAATTTAGTATCATTAGAAAAGGTTAAACTGCGTCAAATGAAAGCTCAATGACTGACAAAAAATTTTGGTGCAGTTCATTAATAGTTGAATATTTTTCCAAGAATCACATCCGTTTCTTGAGCAGATTAAATATAAAAATGTACATGATGGTTTGATTTGTGCTTATTAATTTTTAGAAATCACCCCAAACGTGAGTTATGAGAAGTAGTAAATTTTGTGGACTAATATAACTGTCTAAACATCAGTACCTCGAGACAAGGGTTTGTTACGAAAAATTGAAAAATGCTGATTATATCCACATTTTCAAACCTGGCAAACCTATACGGTCAAAATGTGTAGGTCCTACAAAAAAAACTTAATTTTCGGTTATAAATGTCATTGGGACAATATCATTTGAACAATACACTTTCTTACACCATTTTGTACTATTGGATGTCATTCGGCAAATGGGATTTGTTATAAATCATGTTATGTGCTTGAACCGAAAAAACATTGCAGTTTTATGGCAGCATCTTTTCATTTTTGAATGGATACGACAATATCTCTTGTGAGTTTCCTTCATCTTAGAGTAATGTTTTCTACACGATACTTTACCTTGACATTTAATCAGAAGTTTGATTGTAACCACCCAAGATGAACTTTATTCACTAAAAAAGGATATTAATTTCGGCGTTTGCGAACATTTTCAACTTTGCTGCAACTCATTTCAAGTTGTAATCAAAGCAAGCTAATAATATACAAGCATAGTGAAGCTAAAAAAACGTCAAGGTGAACAAACATTCTGGTGCATTTCCTCCATTTGATTATAAAGCTATGCTGGGTAGGAACACAACCGTAGAATCAGTTTCAGGGAATTAAATGCTTCCAGTGGAACTCGCAAAGATCAGCATCTCATTGAACACGTTTTAATTTAAGTTGAATTCCGTTTTTCGACTGTAAAGTTATTCCTGGAATAATGTCTGGTTCTTCCGTTTCTGCATCGCGATAGATTTCGTACCTTCTGAGAACTTGCGCAACAACAACTTTCATCTGTTGCATTGCGAAGTGCATACCAATGCAATTCCTGTAAGTTAAAAAAGCAAAGATGTTGAAACAGTTTTTGCATAGGTTTCCTTCACTCAAACTGATTTTGGTAAATCCCATGCGAAAATCGTGCATTAGAGTTGCTGCATTTCGCATAATAATTGGTGTATGTAATAGGAAAAAAAACAGGTAACGAACAACTGCTTGATTTATGCATGTTATATAGCCACAGGCTTTCACGCTTGCTGAATTTGTTTTATACTCAAACGTTTCTTGTTTTCTCAAGTCCGTTAAAACAGTGCTAATAAAGCAATTGTCATGAACTTCCGTATAGACCTAGAGCAAGTTGGGCAGAAGATTTTAAGAATTTTATTTGCATTTGCTTTTGTTGAAATAACAAGAAAGACCATAACAAAATCTTTGCGTAGTAAAAGAGGCATTCAAACCTCTACAAAACTACATTAAATGTATGCTGCTGTCAAATACAACATTTTTCACAACAGATCGGTTTTATGAAATACCTCGAAACATTTCATGCAGTTCCTCTTTGCCTCAAAAACATATTCAAAAGCAGTGAAACGATTTCTAGGTGTTTTTAGTTACCCTACTACAAATACGATAAATTTTTGACTCGTCGTGAATCTCCTGGTGCTTGCAAACCAATCTAAATCACAATTTAAAACTGATACTGAACTGACATTTTCAGATCGCATGCACAAAACTGCTTTTCTTCACATGTGGCGAAGAGTCCTTAAGACTGCTGCAAGGATGGATATTTGAAATAATGCTTACCTCGAGCCCGCAGCGAAAGGAACAAAAGCAAAGGATGATCTTTCCTTTGAATTTTCCGGACTAAATCTTTCTGGATCGAAAACCTGAATCAATTGTTAGTAAAGTTTATTAGTAAAAAAACCTGAAACGACAATTAGTAAAGAAAACCTGAATCGATTGGTAAAGTTTGAAAATACCGTTAAAAGGATTTCGTAAAAAGAAAACCAAAAAACATTCCTTTCTGTCTTAGAAAACACTCGAAAGAAGCTCTTGCTGGTGCACATAAGCATTTGCACCGTCCTTGACATAATTTATACATTTGACTCGGAACTCCCTAATACGAAGCAGGGACTGGAATACAGTAAGCACAAATTCATCAAGAGATTGAATTTTGAAGGTATCAAAACAGAAAGCAAAAATATTTTTGCACAAATTTTGTCGTAGGATGGAAGTGACAGCAACATGACACAACTTGCTGGAGTCGAAACACTGCCCTTATAATTTCTTCCTCACCTATGCATAACAATGAAACAACTTCTTAAATCTAGATACCGGTAAATTGTTTGGAGTTAGGTAAAACGAATTAAATCAAATGGAAAGTTACGGACGTTACTGAACATCAAATAGAAAGTGACTGGAAAATTTATGTGGGACCAAAAATGTTGTTTGTCCTTTGGGGTTGCGAAAGGCTATAGAGAAAAACTTAATGTCTCTTATTCAGGTGTAGTGATTGCTGCATGTCTGCGCTTGCACTAAACCCAACGCAAAGCCGCTCCTACACGAACGTTCCTCCAAGCTAAGCCTTGCTGTGCTGTCCCGTCCCCTGATATCGCAAAGTCTCTGTGTAAATGGCGCAACAGGTTTGCCCAACGGTATGACCCGTTGCTGTACTACCACGAAATTCGCAGAATTAATCAATTCCACCGAAAATGTACCGCCGCGCGCGTGTTGAAGGAATGGGCTTTAAAGGACTTTAGGCAGAGGCGAACGTTCGAAAAATTAGCTGCAGTCACACTCACACTGTATAGTGACTCGCACCAGTCGCACTCTCCGTCATTACACAAGTGGAGACTCGAGACTTTGCGTCCGATACGCATCTGGGGAGGCGAATGGGAATAGCGTAGAATGTTTCTAATCTGGGAGAATTGAAAACCACGCGTTAACAGCAACATTGCCACAGTTGGCAAGTTGTGTTGATGAGCTGATTCCAATAAGAAGAGTGTGCATGTTGAGGTTCAAGTTCTTAGACCTTTCCCAGTGTTTGATACACGTATACGGCCCAAACCCAAGTAAAAAGCATCCGGAATTCGCGGAGGAAACTAGTGATGGCCTGCGAAGGGTGAAACTAATCAACTCACGATCATTTTCGGAGTCATATTGGGAACAATGCTGATGTATGGAAGGATGTGATTGGCCAACAAGTCTGACGTAATGACAACGTAAGGCCTCTACTGCAACTCTGCTGTAACAACGAACTGTGGATCATGAACAGTTAGTTCCAACGCAGAGATTAGCACAAGTATACCTGATGCAAAGGTTTTTTATGTCAGCGGTTACTTTTTGATTTCAGCATAGTTTTATCAGAATTGACCAATCATTCTTGGACGTTCGTGTGAAAAGGGTGCAGAACTGTTTACCGATCATCAACTGATGGTCTGCAACTTATGTATGGAAAAACCAACAGGGCCTACAAGAACGTGCAGGACCAGGAGGTTCTACCGAATAAAGTGGTAAAGCCTTGGTGGACAAGCATGTAAGAAATGCCCTTGCAGTCAGCGTGCGTCGTCCTTGTTCCGAGAACTCCCGGAATGCACAACGAACGTGGAGGTGAAGTAAGCAGATGTAGCATCATTCGCTGTTCGAACATGAGGAGGCAAACGACTCGGTGGGGCGAATAATGGCTGAAACGTTATTCCGTGGTGGAAGCAGAAGGTGAAAGAGGCTATTTAAGCAAAGGAAGTAGCATGCAATACCTTTAGATTGTACAAACACAATCTACTTTGCAATCGTGAACGCTGATTGGTGAAAGTCCGAATGTTTTGGGGTTGAAAAATCCAAAATGTTATCTTGGAGAACTTTCGGGCATTCAATGGATTCCAGTTACTGGCAGGCCAACTAAGTATTCTGACAAATTACCCGGCGTCTCCGAGAAAAAAGATGGCATATTGTTAGATCCACCCAAGATACAAATGGTGTTTTACTCAGCAATGAGAAGGAAATTCTTGGCAGATGGAGAAAGTATTTCAAGATCTTTAGAAATCTCCAAAAATTTTGATTTTTGGCCATAACTTGCCAACCGCTAACGCTAGGTGGCCAATCAAGGTTTCAAAGGATGCGTGTTATTGCGTAGTTTGTTTCAAAAGAAAAATCGGGAAAAATTCCACTTGAAATTTTTATCTAGTGCCGATGACGTCGGCAAAGTTACCCCGTGAAATCACGCACAATTTCAAAAAACAAAATTTTTAAACCAAATCTGGCCAATTTTTTTAATCGAAACGAGATTTTCTGCATCTTTACAGGTTTCTGACTAGCTCTCTAGCTCTATGGCTTCTCGAGTTATGATTGAAACCGTGCGAGCCACATATGTGGCTCGCGCGGTCGTAAAAAGGTACGCAGTCACTGTCACCTCATCGAGCACACAGAAGTTGCATTTGTGTGTATCGACATGAAGATGAGATATGATTGCTCTACGGGGCCTTAAATGTTTTTTAATATATTAGCGAAGTTTGTGTGAATGCCTGAACATGTCATATCCTTATGCAAATTGTTCTATTCACTTCTTTACAAACTAGCAAAACAGGCTCATTAGTATTCTAATTTCAAAATTAGGAAGCCTTGCTCTGGGAAATTACTTCAAGAGTTAATGTTTTCAGTATAGTAATTGTCCCAAGACATGAGGTTGGCATTTATTTTTAATAAAACGTAAAAGTTTGCAAAACAGTTTCTAACTCAAAATAATCTGTTTAGAAATAAGCAAAGTGTTGCTTTTTGCAAACATTACCTGAAAATGGTCAAGATTGATCTTGTTTACATGCAACAAACGTATTTGAGAAAAACAATCTATTACAAAGCTCCTTTTGTGGGAAACAAAATTCAGCTTTTGTGTGGAATCAATCAAAGAATTTTTCATTTGAGAGAACCAGCTTGAAAATAAGGAAAATGTTATCAGCTAAGTACTTTTTCTCAAAATGTAGAGTTAGTGATAATGTAAATTGCTTTATCAAGTGGAATTTCTTCACCAAAGAAAAGCTAGCACTTTGCTGAGTAGTCACTGCGTCAGCTTCGGCGCTGATGTCTGGAGATCGACCGATGGGCGGTCGGACATGATCAGATTCAACCCTAGCCGGTTGCCTTTGGCTGCATTGACCATCGGAACACTTTATGGAGAGGCACGTGACTGTGGCTGAGGATTTGGCAACCTCTCCACCGCCGAAACAAACATCTGCATGAGTGTCACGCATTCAATTCAAACTACGACAGTTTAAATGAAGCAACATTCATTTTGCTTGGCTCGGCGGTGCTTTAATTGAGTGAATGCATCTACATACGTTAGCGCACGTATTGCTTTGAATATAGACCAACTGATTGCAACATTATTATTTTATTATTTGATGAAAGCAAATGTAGGTAGTGCAGTTGACAGAGAGCTGAGGGTACTTTCTCATCGCTTTTGCTTGTAATGCGGTTTACTATTCCACGATGGACGGAAACAATACACAGCTCTATTACATTCATTAGCTCAACACCACTAGTGTAGTTTAGGTGTACTATCTCATTCTCAGGATGTTACTTACATCAGGATTATTCCACACGTGAGGATTGCGATGCAAGGCGTAAATGTTCACAGTCACATCACTCCCCGCTGCTACAGTGACTTCATTGTAATTGTTGAAGCGGTGTGACAATGTCAAGTCCTCATTCAGCTCTCTCGATACCATGTGCACAATTGGTTTCAGACGAAGAGACTCTTTGGTGCATTGTGTCAAGTAGACCAATTGGTTCAGCTCATTTCTGAAATAAGTAATCAAACTTTATGATTTTTCAAAATCTTTTGAAGAAACAAATATTATTTTCGTTCCCTAAAACTACAATAACAGTTAATTGGTAAAAGAGCTGGAATTTTATAAACTTGCAAAAGTGAAAAGAGTTTGGATGCACGTGTCTCATGTCTGCAAGAATATCATCACCAAACTTACGAATCTATGTCTTCCTTTTCCCCAACGACCTCCTCTATTTCATCTCTGCACTTCTGCTGGCATTTTGTGTTGCTTGCCAAACAATACAATGTGAATGAAATGCCTAAAAAGAAATGACACTTGAAACACCCAGCGAACAAAGCTACAAGACAGAAAAAGCTTGAAACGTTGATGACTTTGTCTAAGATTTCCCGAGTTGTCAAATGTAAAGTTTAAGAAAAAAGCAATGATAAATTGTTAACTACTGTAGCATTGCCATCCAAGGACACGATGCTGAAACAGTGTTTCACCAATAAAAGTATCGGATCAATTCACCTGCAACAACATGCTTTCCCGTCCTGGTCGATGAAACTAAAAAACAAACCCTAACAGACTAATATGTCAACAGTCGGTTAATCATTTCACTGTTTAAAAAGCAAGTTCCTTTGTGAAAAGCTTAGGATATCGTTGTTAAAGCTATGAAATAAAACTGCGAAGTTTGCAGACACGCCAAGCACCAAATTGTCTTTGTTCTTCGGTCTCCTGCGGATTTGGTTTCTACAGATAATTTCATTTAAAATCACCAATGACGAAATTTTCTTGTAAAATTGTGTAAACATAGTGTTTTCATTCGTGAAAAAATTTCGGAGAAAGAAGTACATTTGAACATTTTTCTGGTGAAAAAATTAAGACGTTCCAGTCTAAACTTCTGGAATAAAAATTAGCACATTTTCAATGAGAAATTTTCAAACGAGTTTTCTGAATGTGATTAAAACCACTGACGGTTCGAAAAAATCCAATACACTGTACATTAGCATTTCAAAAGTTTTTAGAAAACTGCAGTACTGATAGAAATTTCGTAGATCGATGTTGCGGTTTGCAGAAAAATGCAACAAGAACTACCGTTTGCCACAGTTTCTTGTCCAGCGCTGAAAAAATTCACAACTTCATCCATAATTTCGTCGTTATCCAATCCAACACCACTGGTGTCCTAATTTGAAAGCAATGAAAAGTTGAAAATTAATCAATTATTTTTCTTGCCCATTTCAGTGTGTCGTAGCTTTTTTCTAACCTTGGTTTGCAGTAAAATGTCAAGGAAATCAACCAGTTTTCCTTTTCGTTTCCGGAAGATGAAAGTTTTTCCACTTTTGTCGTCTTCACTGACAAATGAGTCTTCGCATTGCATTTCTGATACGAATGACTCCAAAAGATGTCTTCGTTTTTGAATAATCTTAATAAAAGTCACAAAGCAATTGTTAGCGTTGGAGACTTTACTCTTCAGAGAAGTTGCCAGCCAAATTACAAAATTGTGACATTTTTTTCAGATGTAGCTGCAATACAAGATAGTGTTTCAACAAATATATTCTAAAAATAACCAACATCAAAACCTGAGAAGAAGCGTTAAGACACAAATATTGCATCAAGAAAGCTTACCTTTAAGCACTCCTTCTGAACTCGTTGACAACACTCGTGAAAATCTCTACCTTGTTTTGTTAAACGGTAGATAGTGTCATTCCACAGCAAAGGATTAGCCATTCGTTGAACAATGTAAGCAGATATTTTCCTTATTGACTGAACTATGACAACGTTTGATCTGAGAAAAAAAGTGAACTACATGAAGTTACAAAGCATATGTTGGTAAAACCACTGCACCTCTTTTTGATATACCCGATTACGTTTATTTCATGGTCTTTTACAGCGTTTGATAATGCTGCTGCACACAATAGTGAAACATCTGAGGGTCGCAAATTCAATTAAATGATCGTCAAAACTACCAAGTTGTTCGTAATTATTATTCGTCCGTTTAAGTACAAAAAGAAGCGTTTGCATAAATCATACGAGACGGTAGATTATCGGGGCAAACTTTTCAGTAGAAAATGTTTTTATTAGTTTCGGAGTTGGTGAAATGAAATTTCACCACTGTTTCTCCCCCTGGATAATCATTTTGTCCACATCCTTTACAATCCACTATTAGCCAACACCTGGAAAGAATCCTTTCGACGACCATGATAACCGGCCAAATTAGACTTCGGGAATGCCTTGATCAGCCAGTTGTGAGTTGTACCATCTAAATCGGCCAGATCATACGTACCAATATAGGAAGGTGTTTGTATGGGACACTTCAGTACAATCTTACCGGCAGTTTGTTTCTCAGCGCCGTACTCGCAGACTACTGATGTAGTCAGACTCCATTAGCACATGATGAAGTGGAAACTTCCCACACTGTTACGGAGCCAGTTTAGTCTGTGCCTTTGCTATCTTAGGAGAGACATTCCAGAAAGTTCGGTACTGACGTAGGGTGTGAAACTTCGGAAGGTGGGGTCACTTTAACCCACTCCGTGCGAGTTTGGAGACTGCTGACACCATTTTACTTGTGTCTATGCTACAATGTTTAGGTATGGAGCTGGAGGTTTGCTATTACAGAGTCACCATATCTTTGGACAGATGGTTTTCCACTGAATACCAGTAAGACTGCTGAAACAAACCGACCCAAACTATAACCGCAGTTTAATTTCCTCCTATTGAAAAATTTGTTGTGGAACATGTAGAACCTGGCCTCAAAGCTTCGCTCACCACTGCAAGGCATGAGCTAACCAAAACTCATTGTCAACCAAAACAGATGTAGTTTTTTTACAGATTTTTATTACTTGCCATTTCACATAGCATTTTGCCTGAAAAAATTATCTGAAGTTGCGACATTTTATTTAATTACTTTTTATACATTTTACGTACAGTAAACGCAAAGAAGATTCTCCTTTGTTAGGTCTGCTATCTAAGAATCTGATCAAAGCATGAAAAATTTCACATTTGACAAGATTTCCAAACGTTTTTGCCAATGTCGAGGTGCAAAATTTTGACCAACCACCCTCCACTTCAGCACACCTCAAGTTTCACACCTTCCTTTGCCAAAATTTAGAGAGACATATCTTCGAATTAATTCCAAAATACCAGATTGTTTTGGGCAACAGATCCATTTTGTATCAGCTCACATATTTTTGGTGTGTTTGGTGCATCCTTTGTCTTGAACTTTTCATAAAATAAGGTGGCATGCTGCTTCCATGTTAGTAGCTTGATTTGGTATTTTCAACGACCAAGCCACAAATTCATTGTTACGAAATTTTTCTTTACAAACTTAAGCCAAGCTCACCTTATTACTTACCTTTCGCTGTCATGGGATGTTTGTGACATAACGCATTCCATCATATTAGAAAATGTCATGTTGAACACATGTTCGCCAATTTCAAGTACTCTTCCCGAATCAGCAAAAATCTCGCATTGATCTATTAACAGTCTGGAGTTCTTGTTGAAAACACCAATGTGGCTGAAAAAAGTTTTGGTTCTATGCAGGACCAATCGATATAAAGACATACGTTTCTCACAAGACTCATTCATAATGTGTTTATTGCTTCTATTTTATGTTTTTTCGAAGGCACGATATTTCATCCATTGCCCATCATAGCAGTCACGAAATTGTTTTATTAAAGTTGCCTTTCACTTCAACCACCAAACAGTAATTTTGAAAACTGCCTATTCATTTCAGAAAACAACTTTATTTCAACATTTTGATAAACAGTTCTTATTGTAGGCTACTGTACGTATCCAAGGAAAAGGTATAGTGTTCAGTAATCTGAACAGCATTTTAAGGTCAAACCTGATGGAGCTAATGATTTTATTCTTCTTCTATAACCAGGTTTCTTCTACAAACTGTAAACATTCGTGATTCTATTTCCTTAAATTTAAGCAATCCATCTTCACTAGTGCTTATATACCGGTTTATTATGCTTTGTTTTTAGCGATTCACCGATTCATTTACAAAGCCATTTCTTTTTGCCTCATTTTTAAGTTAACACTCATTCCTTTTGCTACTGTTCAGAGTAAAATAACCTTTGAAAAACACAAACCTTTTTAATAAATCGAAATGGAAAATTGGAGTTAACAGACGTCGGTGCCGTTTCCACAGATTGCCCGAGGATGTTGTCAGTCCATTGTTTAATAACGGCTTAAGGAATTTGTACAAAAAACCTTTTGGTACTGCAGAAAGAAAACAAGTTGTTGAGTAAGCACTTTAACCAGCAATAAAATAATGCTCTCTTGGGTCACTTGAAACGCAGTGCTATTAAAAGAGATCTGACTGCAAATGAACAAGGCTCCTGGCATGTCACGCCAAAAATTGTTTTGCCTTCTTTTGTAAACGAACTTCATTCGTTCACAAAAATCGAAATCCACGTTAAGATTCGAACATGGTTGACAAAAAACTGATGAAAATTCAATAATAATTTTGACAAACTTGATCAAATATTTAAAACGCACATATTTCTCATTTAATGTAACATAAATTGACGTACATGATTTTGTGAAGATTGTTTTAACCACATCTGGATGATAGACATGAACTTGCATGTAAAAAGGTCCTAACCACTGCGTGCACATAGCTGGAAACATCATGCATCGTGTGACGCTGTTCTGCAATCCTTCGAAAGTGCTGAAGTTATACTGAAAAAACATAATATAAGTTAAAATTTGCTGTGATTTTTTTCCAAACCTAAGTGTGCTACATTTCACCAGGGCAAGAGAACGTTCATCAGCTACTGATAGGCGTTGGAAACTACAACTACAAAAGACTGAAAATTTTAATATCTATCATCATTCCACGCTTGCAAAGCCTTTTTGTCAGTCTCACCTAGATACTGATGCTTTTGCCGCTAAAAATTTTTTGGTCAGTCTAGTCCAGCAAACTTCAAATTGTTTTCAGTATTTGCAGATGAATGTTGAAACTGCACATCGTTATTTTGTCGTTGATAAATTATATGTGGTTGTTGTTACAATATATCTCTGATCAGCCGTGCATAGTGAGCGAAAGTCCGCAAATGAACAAAATAAAGAATCAGGTTGAGAATAACTCCTTTGAAATAATTAGACTTTGTTGCAGCCGTTACGAATCAGCATGAGGAACGGAAAGAAATGAAGGCATGTTCAACATGTTTGCAAAAACATTGGTGAATCTGCATAAGAAACCAGTTTTTTTTTGTCTAAAGCGAGAAGCAATTGACTACTCATTAGAATAAACTATTAAATCGAACCTTAATCGCTCCACCCCAAAACCAGTGTTCTTTGTCTTTTCCAATGAGATTTGAGGTTTGTCTGTTTTTCTTAAATCTATGAGCGGAAGGCACAGCTATCTTCATCAACATCAATGTCATAACAAACGCGATTGCCCATCCAACAACAGATTTATACAGATACGAAACTTCGTTTCCAGCAATATTGAGCAAAGACGCCATTTCACGTTGAAAATGGTATTCAAAAGATAAACGTTTCTATTCACTGCTTGCTTTTACGTACTCCAAACTGCATTAGTTGATCTGATATCCGCACATTTATATAGGTTGGGATAAACGAGAGAACGGATAGCACGCCATGGATGGTTGATGCGTCTGCACGTTCACTGATTTTATGATTAACCTTGACCGGGCCTTTTACCGAAGTCTGGTTAAAATACAACGAGTTTATTGTAAAAGAGCGGATTACCAGAAATCGATCGTTCACGAGATGTAAGGTGAATTATAAGCATTTTCCATGCACAATTTCTCTATCTTGTGAAAGCGTTGATAGCGATATAACTCAAATGTTGCAAAAAGCATGATGTGGAGAAAAACTCTTGCGTATATTTCAAATTGGCTATACGATGAAAGGAAAAGATAAGTTTGGCATTCAAAAATCAAGAACCACCGTTTTGTTGCTCTGAGTAATTTTGTACCACTTACACTTCTACATTATACATCAACATTGCAATAATACAGTGAAAAACTTTCCACCCATTCAATACAAACGCATATGTTTGAAGTTTACTGCAACATTGCGCAAAGGTTTCAAATACGTAATGTTGGTTGTGTTGTTGGTTGTTATGTTGGGTGGTTGTGGTATTTTTCTCTTTTTTTCTTAAAACGTGATGGATTTCGTTTCAAGAAAGACAAAAGAATTTAACGTTATCGCGGTTAGCTTAAAAATTTCATATGTATTATTGTACTGGCAATGCAACTACAGAGAAATGCTTTTTGCAACAAACTTGGGGTCGAAACCTTATTTCTATTACAATCGTTCATGAGGATAAAGCGAGATCTATAGCACAAAAGGCTTAATATATTCACTTGAAGACACATTTATCTTCTTGCAGACGCGTCCTTGCAACAATTGAATAATTTCCACGTGGTATGATTTGCGTTTTAAAGCACTTGACGACCTGACATACAGAATAGATTGTTTAAATAGAAATAAGTTGAGAGTTTGTCAAAACTGTGCACCACCACCAATAATTTTCAGTGACAACATTGCCTTCGTCAAAGTTATCCTACAAATTAGAAGTCGATATTTATGAAGATTAAAGCCAGTAATCATGTAGATAATGAGAATCAAATTCAATTCAAACATAAGCAAAACATTTTGATTTGTCGAACTTGCACTTTGCCTTATTGAGTTATCCACCTCAAAGTGAGCATAATGCTTGAAAACAAAATGACACCTTATTGAGCAAAAAATCGATTTTATTCCACGAGTTTCACTACCACTGGTATAAAGGATGAAGACGAAGGTCTATTCGTTGCCTATTATTTTGCTCACGGTCTGTAAATGATCAACTACAGCGCAACTGTTAACGGGGAAGACTTTCAAGGTTGCAAAATCAAAAAGTTCCATTTCACGACCGTAGGTTCTGGGAAACAACGGAGTTGAGTCACGTTTCAACAAACAGGCGTCACGGCGTCTCAGTCGTTTTCAATTCGTTTCTTTTCAAAAGCATCAAAGCGGTTGAGTAATTCGCATCTGCCTTTTAAAAGGCAGAGTAATAATCTGATGTCGCCAAAACAAGTTTCCTGCGGAGCAGCAAACATGTTCCACAGGAGAATCAAAAAATGTTAAATTGGTAACAATACCGTTTTATGTTTACTTTAGCACACAAAAGTATTTGTGTTTTTGATCTCTTTTTTAATAAAAATGTTTATGGAACCGGATTGATTGACGCATTTTGCGCCTGTTTTAAATGCTTCATGGACATTGATTCCCTAACATATTTTAATGTATTTTCTTTCCTAAAATACATTCATTTACCAACACGTTTGTTCAGAAATACGAAGGTCTACTTGTTCTTTAATTGTCACAATATAGGTCAAATACTGGCAGAGCATTCCTAACAAATCTCTTCTCTGCTTACACTTGCAAAGCTATTTAAAACCTTGCTCAGAGAATTGTGGACAAAGCAGTTTCAACTTAATTTTAGAAATGCTATGAATTAAAATTATGATTCTTTCAATAGCTGCAATATTTATGCGCTCTGTTGAGCAGTGCCCTCGAAATTTACGTAAGTTTTGTATTTTTCGCGTAAGGGAAGAGGTAATTGGCCCATTTGGCTTTGTGTATTTCGACGTATAACAAAAGAATTTGCCCAATTTGGCCATGGGTAACTGTCGTGTAACAAAAGCAATATGTGCTCAATTCGGCCGTTGGCTACCTGTCGAGTAACAAACGGATATATGAAGAATTTGAGCAAGTTACATGACGTGTGACAATTGCGCAAGATTTTAAGTTATTTGCAAGCTAAACCATTTGGCCATGCAGGACATTGTGGCTGCATGTCGCTAAAAAGAGCGAAAATATTTTTGAAAATGACATATTTTAATATTTATAGGTAATTAAATTCTGTTGAATATAGAACAGGAAGCTTCGAGCAAAATACGATTTTGATTTTCAACCGACCCCCGATCAGGGCCATTGGCAGAAGTATTTTCATTTTCCTGCCTTTTTTGTGTCTTTAGTATAAGTACTTCACCACAATTTTGGGAAGGAAATTATGTTGGTTTCATGCTAAATATGAATTTTTCGAAATCAAACAACTTACTTTACCGGGTCACATGAACTTCAGAATATTCGTTGAGTTGTTGAAAACTCGCCTGTGCGCCTATGTTCCAGTGAGCCTCGGTGATGATGGGACAAAATTCTGGCCAGTTTGCTTATGCTCCCAATAATGTTAGGTTCTCCTTCTCTTCCTGAGCAGGGAATTTACCTTGAGCAATATAGCTTTATCCTAGACTCAACGCATTAATAATAAGAGCATTTGTTTCTATCACATAAAAAGAGAGTATTGAAATCAAGTTCTTGTGGTGCAAGTTTTTCCTATATTAATGTGAAACTCGCTTACAATGACAGTAAACAACCTTTAGCCTTGCGGCAAGCTTCTGATGAATCTGCCTGCTTTCTGCTTTCAATTGGACAAACTTCCATATCATACAAACAGCTGAATTTCAAGTATACAACAAAATCGTTTTTACTTCAGAACTACCGAAAAAAGCAATGTCTTTAATAAGACCGTACTTTCCAGATCCATTTCATTCTTGGCATAAGGTTTCTGATACAATACGTTTGTGAAGGTTTACTCAACCACTTTTAATTGAGGTGCAATTATTAAATGCATCCATTCCGAAAAACTGAAGGACAAGGTTCATCTAAATAAGGGATTTTGTGTTTTTTTAACTCTTTAGTTAACAGAAACTCTATCGAGGTTCTGTGATATAAACTAATTATTGATGTGATGAAACTAGGGGCATTTATATTTTGTTGAGTTAAATATAAGTTGATATGAAAATATTAAATCCAGAGCATTTCAATGCTGCACTGCACCTACGTTTTACGAGTAAAACAATATTTTGAACAGCTGTTTCAATTTCTAAAAGTTCAGGAGAATGCTATTACAATTGCATTGCACTAAACTTTCAGAAATTGTAGGTTATACATTTTGTCTATTCATTATTTTGCGTTTTGTTAATCACCACTGTAAACTTAAGATTACTTGAAATGTCAGTTTTGCGTGTCATGCTTGTTACTGAACATTGGAATAACATTGAAATTTCTTATAACAGAGAGTTTTTCATGATTAGGGGATATGATAGGGGGAAAAATTGTTTAAGGCTGTTTTAATATAAATTTGCATAACTAATTTTGCCTTCGAATTGTGTAGACAAACTTGGAATAATTTTCATAAAATGCATGAGAAGTTCATTGCGTATAAATTGCCAGAATCTGTATCGACCATATCATCCAATGGATCAATTTTTAATCAATGAGGTTTTCAGCTCTGTCATGAACTTGGTGATTTTCATCCCTGTGCGCCACAGTTGCACTCATGACGCTTAGCACATGCTGGGCTTCAAGGTTATTTAACTAAGAAAAGATGTTCTCCGCGAAGACGTTGTGAACCAAAATACACTTAGAATATCACAATATTTGCAGCTATGTTGATTTACATACAACCCTTATTGGTTGCGGCATATTTGGATGATGGTCGCAGGTAAATCGTTGCAAGTCTTATTTTTCCTGGAGTTTGTTGTGGATTAGAAAAATTCTTTCACTAAGTGGATAAGTTGTTCGCATGTCAACCTATGTCTTAAAGCAATTTAGTCCCCGTAATGCATGGACTATTCGATTTGGACACAAAGCCGGTCTTGAACATAAACGACACCAAGCAAATTTGGTAAAAAAAACAAAAAATAAACAAATAATTAATTAATCCCCTGGGGATTCATTGTTTATTTTGTGTTTTTTTTAATAACTGGCCAGCCTCAAACGCTAAAAAGCAAATCAAGGGTTCAAAAGACGCGGATTTCCGCCTAGTTTTTTAAAAAAAGAAACGCAAAGGCTCCATCAAGCGGTTGGGGCTCAGGGCCAGATCAAGTGGGCCAAAAAGACCTCAACCTTCCCCATTATGACGTAACCCATAGAAAATCAAAATCCAAAACTTACCAACTTTTTCTAAAATCGAAACTGGAAGTCTTTCTGCATCTTTCGGAGGATTTGAACACCTCTCTAGCTCTATCGCCTGACGAGTTATGGCTGAAATAGTGCAAGAAGGTATATCGTTTTTCTTGCGGTCCTTAAACGGTTTCAACATGAAGTCTAAAAATAAGATTCGAATCCTCTTGAAAGTTTACATTTATTATCTGAAGAGAAAACACTTTTCAGAAACCGGACTACAATGTTTAAATCCAAATATATCGCATTCAAACGTGTACTAGATTTTCATGCTTTTGCATGCCACATAATACGAAAAGTAAAACATGGATTGCAATCCTTCTTTCGCCTCATGTAAACGCAGTCTACGATTCCCTTTTGAAAGTAGGCTCTACAGTCATTTAAGGGCATCGTTTATAGGTACAAACACTACAGTACGGGTAGAAAATCTAAAAGCTCAGTATAGATTTCTCTGCTGAAATAATACCTAATGATTGCCTTTACTGTAAACTCTCTATATGGTCTTACGTGAAGTATCCTTTGCCACCTTATCTCAGTTTGCAGGAAACGTTGAGACAAGCATTTGATCTGTTTTATTTTGAAAATGCCAACAGTAAGTCAAAATCTTAGGCACAAACTCAAATGTGTGAATGCTTTACTAAGGGCAATTCGTTGTCGTTTTTCTATACATTAAGTGTTTTACACTGGAATAGAAGAAGTTCGGATACAACATTTCAACATAATCTTATGACTCGTTATTACAATAGAAAAATAATCTTGAAAATTAACAACGGTCTTACAGCTAATCACCCATATTTTGTCAACGTTTTGATGAGCAGAAATCCATACTAGCATGGAGGTTGTGTTTTATTATACATGCCACTAATTGTAGACCTTTGATATTGGGCAATAGAGTAAGCTCTTGGCCAGCAAGCAAATAGACATTCAATATCAAAAATGCAATAAGATTCTCAGAACATGATCGCTCAACTACTTTAGAAAAAAAAATAAAATGAATTTCTACGTCTTTAATCGACGAAGCAAGTGATTGTTATTTGTATAAACGTCTTCATCGTTATTAACAAGTCATCACCCAGGCATCGACTGGATAAGAGTCGAATTTACTAATCTTGTGGCTCGTGTGCTTAACAATTCGATGTGCTGTGCAAGCATTGAGCATAAAAAAACGCGATTCAAATCGAAGTCATGCTCGGTTGTTAGTACAAGTAGAGCAAAACATAACAATTCTAACGTAATGTGCTTTAGCAGCACGTTCTGAAATGTTTTTCTGCTTCCTAGGAAAATCATCTAAATGTCAACGAACCATCGTACAATGAACTTTTCTCAAACTGCGTGAGGAAGCTTGACTTGGAAATTCACGAAAGAGACTTTAGGTACATTCACTTGGTTGTTTGAAGACGAGGTCAAATTCAATACATTTTTTCTGCAAAGTATTGTTGGTCTTTCTGCAGTTTCGGGGTTATGATAACACTGTATAGCTACTGAAAAACTATTCATGAAAGTTAATGTCTGTCACAAACATAGTGCTTATTAGCTTAGATAAGCAGATGAGCTACGAATGAAAACCAACCTACACTGAAAAAACTCTAACTATTACTTTCATTACCAACGTTTTTCAGATTCAGAACGCCAACTAAATTTGCCTTTCAAAATAAGGGAACAAATTGCTAAATGCAGCTATTTCTTTCCAAGAAAAGACAAAAACTGTTCAAAGAAATACTCGAATATTAGCTTCGCAGAGCGCATTGCGCGTTTGCGCTTTCATTTCATGCCTTTTTGACAAAACATAATAAAATGTTTGAGAGATACGAAAAGTTAGCAGTAGGCAATTTTTCTGCATACCAGCAATCATGGAATTGAACTGATCATTTATGAACATAGCACTTACTGGGCTACAACCTTTTCAAACAAGCAGTGCTTGTAAAACCTAAGCTGCTTTGTATACGTTGTCACTAGGTGATGTGAGAAAAGAAAACGTTTCTCTTTACATACAGTATGTCCGACACCTAAAGCGATAGGCTTTATGACAAATGTGTAAAACGTTTTCATTGTTTTGGTGCTACCAAAGTTTGTAAAAATTTCCTCCTGTGATATTAGGGTATTGAACCGCAAGGTGGCGCAACAAGCACGATTACCGCAGCACGATTGTGACAGAGTGAATAAAGCACATCAGTTGGTCTGAATTTGAACTTTCGCGAACACAAGATAGAAAAACAGGCACGTAAAAATGTGCATGTTTAGAACAAGGTGTACTAAGAAATTGAAAATGTCACTACGAATTTTTTAAATAAGAAATTAATTCTTTCTTTAAATACGAAGATCAATCTTTCTGATTTTGCAGCAATTTCAAACGCTATACCATTTTCTCGGTAATGACACAGGTTACCGCAACGAACACGACTTTTCACAAACTTGCAAAGTTTTTTTTTTCATGCATTGTAACCAAATTACGCGTTTGTTCCACTGATATAAAACTTGTGCCTATGCTGATCAGAAGCGAACGAGACGTAGTTTTCAATATTACCTTTGCGCTTATCGAGAGCTTCATGGTTGCGTTCTTCAAATCATTTAGTGGAAAAAAAGAAATGAAGAAATAAGTTTTGAACTCTTGGCAATTAGTGAGCGAATGGAGCTTCAAAATTGGAAGGATCGGGGCAAGTGCAACATCGCCAAGTTCAGTTTTGCAATTCAACCACATTTATGCCCAAAACCTTGGGAATGCAAACGTTTGAAAATTTAAAATGGTACAACATCTCTTCTGCAGCGATTGCTCATCACCTTAATCTTCTCACATACATTTAATTAACAACATTAGCTTTTCAATCCTAATCCACTTTTGACTGAGATATCAGTACAGTATAATCTGACCACCCTATATCCGAACTCGGATACAAGTGTTTGTTGTTCACGTGACCTTTTCCAAGCAGAACCCTGCATTGTTCAAACTCATCTTTTCTGCGTCAACGTCTTCGACTAATAAGAACGCAATTGTGCGAAATAGTTTGGGGTACTACATGCCTTGCGCATCATGGCAGACGTTAGCATCTCTGCAAAGTGCAGTCGGTAATACTGTGACAAGAATTGTGACTTTTTGTGGCAAAGTATCTTTGTCAGTTTGACTATGATATTACGAATAAGCAAACAATTAACTTAAACTTTCTCAGTTTTGAAACGCAAAAGCGAATATGTATAGATTTTCTCTAGGTGCATTGCAAGAGTTCGCTGTTTATTGATGCATTGATGTTGAAAATGATGAATACCGATAGCTGGAAAAATACATGTCCAAATTAAAAATTTAAGTTGAACAAATCCTAAGTGCAGGTTCATACTCAGGACTGCCCTGGTCGCTGATTAAGCAGGATATTTGATAATTTGACGTCATTACATTTCAACGCGTCTTTAGCCAGAAACTTTAGTTTTCATGAAAGTTAGCAAGCGTCAAAGCAACTCAAGTATTATACATGCATTTAAAAAATCATCTCCTGCAACAAGTAGGGTTGCTAATGGTCCTTTATCTCAGAAGACATTCCTAATCTCCTCTTTTGTCCTTGTCCTTTTTGACACTGATAAAAGACGATGATATGTCCTTATTTTCAAAATTTTAAATAAATTATGTTAACCCTGCGAAATACCTAGACTTGTATGGCTAGCTAACACATACCTAGACTGAATCTTCTTTAAAATCAATTACATGGGTGTTGTAGTAAAGCAACATAAAGATTCAGATGGCCACAAAAGTAAATCAAGAGCTATTGCTTTCAGTTCTCTTTTGGATAAATTTGGGGTAAATACAAAAGATGTTGTTTTTTTCAGAAATGGCTCAGATATATCATGCAGTCAAATACAATCTTTCATGCAATTCACTTGATTGCACCTTGAAATTACAGCAAATTTTAAAAACTTTACCAGGATTCCAAAATTGAAGCAAAACTATCATGTGGTCGAACCAACTCAGAGAAATTTGTTACAAATGTTCTTAGCAGAAAACCTTTAGAAATAGTTATCAACAATTTGAAACAACATGAACCTTCTCTTTTTGGTCTTCAAGTTGATGCATCAAATCACTAAAACATGTTCAATTTTCTAATTTGGAAAGTGGCACAGTAAATTGTGTAATTAACTTTTTGAGAATTCTGATGGAATATTTAACTGCTTGAAGAATACTATGGAGAATATATAAATGGATCGAAAATAAACGTTTTATTTAAGTGCAGATAATGCAAAGTGCTATTTTCGAGGAAACCATACACCAAAATCCCCACACTGAATGAAAGATAATGTTAAGGCTAATTGCAATGCTTACATTTTACACAATGTTGTAAGGTAGGATCCGAGAAACTTGAACGTGGACACAGACAATGCTGTCCTAAAAATCATTTTTCAATCTAAAGAAGCAAACCTGAAACTTATAAAAATTTTTAATTTATTTGCAGATACAGAATTAGTTGAAACTCTTCGCAACATATCTACCAGGAGGTTGTCTCTGGTCTTTGCTACCATGCATTGGGAGTATATTACATACATGGAAAGCTTTATAATCTCATTTTTAAGCAGACCAAACGATTGCTCCAAACAATCGATCAAACCTCTTTTAATTGATGAATATCAAACAAAAATTCTGCATTGTATTAAAGTCTACTTGTTGTTCTTGAGGCATACAATAAAATATTGAAGGTATCTGTACACGACTTTGAGAAAAATAAAGCTTCAGCAGCTGATAGTTTCAAAGTTTTGGCTGGTCCATTCGTAGTGTGGCCCATATAAACCATTTTGAGTTCGATTTGAAGTTACGAACAGCATGAAGTGCTTAACGTTTATCAAAAATTCCTCCCAAACCTGCCCTTTGTGAAACGAAAAAAAATTTGTATTCATCCAGTTTTTTCCGCCCACTGGAGCACATTGCCTTTTTCTGTTCTTTATTGCAATTAGAAAAAGTTGGCAGTCCTACCTACAAGCAGTGTTACCTCTTGAAAGGTTAGCTTTTGGCAAGCATCAATTTCCAGCAAAGTTAGTGCAGCTTTGCGTACCACTCTCCCCTTTGATGCTGCACGCGGTAAACATGGCAGGCAGGGCATCAGTTGCGAAGCTTTATTTACAAAAAGATACTGCTGTTCATTTTTGAATAGATAGCTTTCAAAGAAGTGCTTTCATTTTTGTACTACAGATGCTTGGATGAGATTATCATGCAGCGGTTTGACTTTGAGCTTCGATAAGTCGTTGACAGGTGCAATTGGTGCTCACTCGAGCGTGCGAAAACTGTCGGGTTTTGCAATCATTTCACAGTCAGTTATCTGCTTCAATAACTTTGTAAGCAGAAGACGTCAAAGCTGCATACATGCCTAAAAGAGCTTGTCTTTACGATACCCCGCACCTTTGCCAATCAGCTCATATCACAGTCTGTGAATATGTCTTTGCTTTGGTCAAATGGCGGTGTGACCAAAACACTGTTGAATAATAATATAATCAATTTGATTATGCATTGCCTGGTTACAATATACAGTACATCGTTACATATAAATTGTATAAATCACAACACCATGATATTGTCTTTCCAAAAATAAGCAAAAGCTCGAAGTCTAAAGAGATAAAAGAATATTGTGAACCTTAAGACCTTACTGTTTTCTCCAAATACTGATTTTGTGTTTACTTTAAACTTTTTGTTAAAGTGATTACGCAAGAACTACGTTTTAGTTTACTGCTTTGAGTTTCGGTATAGATTTTTGAAATGGCTAATGAAAACCAACGAAATTACCACTTACGGTATGTTTTGAAAATGGATTGTGCAACTCCTGCTCTTGACCAGTTGTGTGCGTCCCCACAGACACATGCACATGAAAAGGAGCGCCTGCAATACCTAAACATGGTTTCAAGCAAGCTGGAAGAAATAATGCTGCATCATAGTGAAACTACGTTAGAAAGTAGGAGCCGGAGTTTGCGCGTTTTGACGAACACTCCTAATACAAGCAAGCTTCTTGCTCATACCAAATAAAAAGTTTGAATGCATCAACAGAAGGTTATGAAGCTATTTTGCTGTAATGCGACAAAAGGCGTTTTTCACAAATAGTAACAAATTTACAGGCATTTAAAGTTGTAGTGGTATTTCCATAACAACATATTACACTGACAAGCTGTTTCTGTTCCACGTTCAGATTTTGTCTGGGAATTCATATCTAAGAATAAATACCAGATATTTTTTTTATTATCTAAAAGGTTTCATCAAACACTAATTTGACAGTGGGCTGTTTTTTTATAAATATTCGGTGAATTTACCCAAGTTCCACTCTTTCATCCCTTGAAAACAGAACATTACTCTTTAGTTTGAAACTTCTTTCACCAGTGAAATAATTACAATTCAGTTTTATGCAGTGATAAAGCTACTAACAATTCGTTCTTCATTTAAAATAAGGAAAACTTACGCAACTTTTTTTTACGTAATTAAAGAAAGCAACAACTTGATTTTACGCAGTGGTGCGTTTGCTTGCGTTGTGCTGAGTATACGCAAATTTGTTTACAAATTCAAGATCTTCAAAATAAATCTCAAGAAGATTTTTTTGGCTTTAAAATTTGATTCTGATTAGTTTTAGATTTAAGGACAGATTTGGAAGCTTCCCGCAAAATTATGAATGAAATATTGCAGTAAAATCACCCAACATTTCATATACAGTATATACTTATTTTCTTTCGAAATAACAGTATAAGATGAATAGTTTTTTCATCACGTATTTTCTATACACCCGATGTTATAAATTTGACGACGGAGTTATAAGAAACACTAGTAGCAGAAGCCTCTATGCTAAAGAAACGGGAGTGCAACAAAGTTACAAATAAACAAAAGACTTAGTGGTGTTACATGTTTGATATAAGCGGAAGTTTTTCATTTTCTCCGGCAAAAAAACGTTTTTCTCATGTGTAGTCGATTTAAATACGATAAAAATTGACCAGAACCGAAAACAAATTTTTGAAAATGGAAACGTTGCCAATAATTAGTTTTCATTTTTTGATTTCAAATCTAGAAACGAAAGAAGTCGCCAGTAAAGCATTGCCAAATTCTTTACAATAAACTAAAAGTTATACTCCAGTTCCTGTTCACCGTCTACAGCCATGACTGCGCAAGTTTTATTTCAGTGTATGTTGTTGAGAATGTTGTCGAATTTCTATTCGACGAACCAACCGTAAGCAGTCAACAGTAGCTGCATCTTCCTTAAGTTTGCGCATGTTTCGGCAATTCAAAGTTTGATATGCTTTATTGGCTCTGCTTCATACCTAGCACATATTTTTGAAACTTTGAACTACTTGACTTTTTCACAAAATGTAAGTAACTTCTCAAAACAAAAACCCTCCATCTGAAAACATTTTGATATATATCTGATTTATGGCGATTTAGAACGATCATACGATCTTATCTGTTTGATCATGTGAAGAAGATATAGTCGACAATATCTTTTTAGGAAGTTTCACTACATTAAGAAAAGCTGTCAATCCTCAAAGCGTATGATAACAAATTTTAACGTACACTTCAACATTAATCTAACTTTCTAATGCCCATCAGCTTTACTGGCAACAAATCAAAGATATAAGAAAATAACGTTTTTCGCCAGTTTGATATATTCCTAAAGTTTGTTAAAATTTGCCTCATTTTCTAACTTTCATGCGCCTGAACCTCAAACGTGAGGTTAAAAGAAAGATTGAAAAGTATTTTATAAAGAAAAGAAGATATTCCTAAAATTTTGTTGGAAAAAGTAAAGTCGGCATTTTCTATAGTACACAGTATTTTTGATAGTAATGCATCGAGAAACAACTATGTGTTTGCGTGGAGTGCTTCATATGTAAACCTTTGCAAGCGAAGTTACAAACACGTCAAACTTATCCCCTTCGTATCACATTGCAAAGTTCAGGTCAAAAATAGCATTACAACAAGAGATCACAGTCAGCAAATCTATACTAACGACATTTGAACTTCAGCAAAATCTATGAGAAGCGGCCTGCTGCCAATGTTACAGGAAAAGTCAATCAATCACGATCTGGAGACCGACGCCGCCGTTCGATTGAAATTAAATCATTTCGTCAGCGAAAGACTTTGTTCCTCTTTCTCTCATCGTGCTTTCTGTAAGACGTTATTTAAAATCTGCAGCACTTGTCAAATTCAAATACAAAGATAAAGGAAAGCCTTAGGAAAGAGTTTTGCTAATGCTGATGCTGAAGGTGTAACCTCAAATTGAATGAAGAAGGGTTTTCAGTAGATGCACAAAATGTTTTTATAGAAATACCCGGACACTACCAAAGTGTGCTATGACCCGGAAAATGATATTTACTTTTAGTGTCGAAGCATAAAGTTTCCCATGCAAACGTTCTCCAAAGAGATAAATGTGAATATTGTTGCATTGAAAAGAACGGCTATCTTTGACCAATACTAATCGATAGTAGCGTAAATATTTCAGAACAGCATGAAAAAATCGAAACTATGTTTTCCGAGCCTTCAAGCAACAAACATGTTTTCTGCCCATTACTGTGATTTAAGAAAAAATGGAGTTTGACTCATGCTTTTGACTGCCAAATGCTTCTTTTTTTGCTATAAGGAATGGTTACCCTACTATCTGCAGTGTTCCTTTTTAATCTTAAGGAGTAACCTTCACCTGTTCTGAAAATCTGTTTATACAGTACTTCTGGATCGAAGACTGTCTACTGTAGGTTCCAATATCGAAATCACCCGGATCTGATGTGGAAGTGTACACTGCAAAAATAGAATTGCTCGTGCCTTAGCAGTAGCACTCTGTGTTCCAAGGACAAGCAAAACTTATTGCAATCGTTGATATTGACGAGTTGTGATGGAGATGGTATTGATAAGGAGCTGAAGAAATGACCTGCACTTTGAATATTCGTACAATCAAACTATGTAATGAAGGACATGCCACCACAAACGCTTGCTATAAACGTTGCGCAAGTTCTCCTACAGTCTATTTTTCAGTTGGCATCAGAAATACTGACAAAACCTAAAATCGACTGGTGCACCAAATCTACAGTTTGTTAAAACAAAGTTTTATATCTCTAAAACGCAGTGCAGCAGCACACTAACAGAAATGTGAGTGTTCGCCCACACCAGGTTAGCCCTTGTGTCACGACCTTTGATGCCGTGCTAAGAAACAACTTGTATCGATTTTTTATACGATGCACATCTTCATCCAACTTTTTTATTCGATCGCTTCAAATGTCTGATGCTTTTTAAATCTTCATTTTTCCTCAATTATTTAACACTCCTGTATGGAGAAAAAATGCAGTAGTTGTCTGTGAATTGTTTCGGAGTTTGCGTCTCACCAGTATTGCTTTTGTGTAGTAAATATGTGGACACTG
>Ga0210059_1002234_pt1 | contig 30122 bp, 22 predicted proteins | sample Ectturendosymbi2_FD_188042 | JGI IMG/M metagenome (GOLD analysis project Ga0210059, IMG submission 188042) | Ecteinascidia turbinata endosymbiont from Florida, USA - Sample 2 (SPAdes) (version 2) | ecosystem: Host-associated > Tunicates > Ascidians > Unclassified | place: Key West, Florida...
TGTTATATTGTTTTTCCTCATTGGCAAAATGTCTACGCGGGCCGGATGAAATGGCTTCGCGGGCCGGATTTGGCCCGCGGGCCGTAGTTTGGTGACCCCTGGTCTACACCATCTTTGAGTGGTTTAGCCATTGAAGTAAATTGAGGCTCTGCCTCGTAGTACGCCAAGGCTCGGACGGTTTACCATGAGTGCTGTCGTTCCTAATATACGATTCAGTGTTTAGCTTCGACGGCTTGAGTCCTCAGACTAAAAGCGATGTCAATGACTCGTTCTTTGGTCAGCACTAGTGGCTTTGTCCGGGGAATCCATGACACACGGGACCACAAATTTGGCTTGTCCAAATTACTCGCTGCCACATGGACTGATATTTTATTGTCTTGCTCAGTCCTAGTGGAACTCTGCCACGCCATTTGTCCTCTGGATTGATATTGTCAAAAGGCAATTTACTGCCTTGCTCAATCCTAAGGCGAAACCCCCAAAAAAACCTTTCCCGTTAACGTGACGTTGATATAGGTACTTTCTGTCATTCTGTTTGACGATTTAAAAAGTCAAATCAGAACTATAGTTTGGCAAACAGTCAGGATCTGTTTCAAACCAGTCATCCCTCAAACTTAGGTCACCATGTTATCCGACTGAGAGTGTACAACAGGATAACGTTTAAAGTTGACACACCAAAATACGTGATCAGGTTTTGCGGAAATCTAACTTAGGAATCATTTTCATAGGTTTACGAATCCGTGTCACGATTTTATTGAACATAAAACAGGCATGCTAAACAGAGCATCTCCCTTTTTAGGTATCTAACGTCTGAACGAAAAGCTTCAACATTATGAATTAGAAAGAGTAAATACTTGAAGTCTGTAAGATTGGTTATACCACAAAAATGTTGTATCTGTGCCACTGGATTCGAGAGCGTTTTGAAGGCGAATATCATGAAGGTTTTATTGGTGAGTTTCAATAGTTGTGTGTATTCATTTATGAAATAAATAACAAAAAAAACAATAAAAACTATGCTTCTGTTATGGTTTTATAGGAAATCAGAAACCATAGGGAGACCAAGCGAACATTAGATTCGTGAATGTCGTCCTTGTTGCATCTATGATCGAGCCCATGTTGAAACTTTCGGATGTGACTAAATGCGACTATCTAGATCTTAAATGGCCTAGAAACTCGACTACAGTTGCTTTTCACTGTTTTTCATGTTATGCTAAATGTTGTGCTTCACAAAGTCCTTTGGTTTTCCTGTTAAAAATTGGGCGAAAGCAATCTGAATAGTTTCCAAATAAACCGTGAATATTATTTTAAAGGCCTTTTCAATTTTGAAGTTGATATGCTTCTCCTATATTTATGCTCCAAAACATTCAGTTTTCTTCCTCATGTTTTCAGTTCGGATTTCTTGCTTAGTCGCGTAGCAGAGTCTTAATGAAAAAACAACCCAGTTGCAATCTACTCTTCGGTATCCAATTAGGCTTGATGACAAGTTGATGACAGCTCTTTCGACAAAATTACAAATCATCACATCGATCAGCCACGTGGAGGTTAGACTTCAGAACAACTTGTCGACATTCCTATTTGCCAAAGTGGTCAACACGCGATACACCATTAGGTAGAAAATTAATTTGGCTACATAGAGCTTCGACTAAACGACAAATCATATCAGGGTTTTAGACAACATCCTCTTCATTTTATCAAGCCTGTCCTTTTTCAAACCTACATACTTTTCATATATTTGCTTAGTGTGACTGAACTCTGTAGCTTAGCGATGAAAACGATGGATGGCGACACAAATTCGCCAGTACACAGAGTACCTCTGTTATGAAATGAAAGGTTAAGTGAGGGGTCGGGAACCTATGGCTCGCTAGCCAGATGTGGCTCTTTTGATGACGGCATCTGGCTTGCTTGATATTTTCCTAACATGATTGTTACGGATGAAACTTTTTCAGCAATTTTCCTACAAAGCCATCAGCAGCACCAGAAGTCATTTAACAATAAGAAGCATGTTATTAAAAGGAACATTCGGACATTTACCAAAAATTGTTGATTTTGCTTAAAAATGCACACGTTAGGTAAGTACGTTAGTTGCATTTAGTGTTGAAAGCTATTATATGGCTCTCACGGAAATAGATTTTAAAATATGTAGGCTTCATGGGTCCCTTAGCCAAAAAGGTTGCCGACCCCTGGGTTAAGTGATTGATCCACTACCACTGCGTGTGTTGATGCACGCTCTGTGGCCAAGAGCAGTGGCGATTCTAGAACTTAAAAAGTGGACACTGCGGGGACAAGAACAAAATAGGGGGCCAACATAAATCTCTATCTCGCATGGTGATTTTTCGCTGTTTTGAAGATGAAGCTGCTATCATTTACCCTATCAAACCCAACATAGGCTTATGAATATCGTTGAATATTAACAAGCGTTTTTATTCACTAGAGATCCCTAAACGCCACTGCAGATGTAACCACACACTTGTACTGCTATGTCGAATATTCTGTGCTAACCATGCAACTTCCACAGCACTGCACATGTAAAATGAAACACCATTTTTCCGTACGCAATTGTGTCGGCCCCACATGCACGAAAGCAGCTCCACGAAAGTGAGTACAATTCACATGAAATCGAAACGGTTCCAACCACGCATTCCATCTCGACACAAGGACAAGCAGGCTGCTGATAGCCAACTAGTTTCCTCAAAATATTCTTACTACAAAACACAAAAAAATAAGCCATCTGCCAACAGATTGGTGGCTACTGGCTAATCCGTTTTTTGCTAGCTTATGGACATTTTGAGATTGTAGTGTAACGAATGACGGCTTTATAGAGAGCGTGCCCTAGGTCAGTGATTTTCAACTGGTTTTCCGCGGAAAACTAGTGTTCCGTGAAAGATCGTCAGGTGTTCCGCAGGAAATTTGATAAGTTTGACTAGTGTTTCATCGAACACCGGTCGAAAATCACTAGTTTAACGCAATGAGCGTAAAGATGTTTTCTTTCGTGAAAGTAATTATTTTTAAACAGGCTCAAATATCGCATTGAGAAAAATTAAAAGTGAATAAATTGTTACTATGTTGTTTATTTTATTGCGTGATTATAAAATTTTGTTTGGTGTTCCCCAAAATTTTTTTATTGCATAAAGTGGTCCGTGATGCAAAAAAGGTTGAAAAACACTGCCCTAGGTCATCTTAGTTTTTGGGGCCTCACGCAGGTGTGACCTATTTGACCGTTTGTCTGAAAAGAGTGAAAGCATGCCTCTCTCATTTTAAGCGACCACTCAAATATATATCTTTTGTGGTGCCGATATTGGTTCTACGATTGCCTTGGATCTTCAACAAAAATTAAATCCTTTCTTACCTTCTTCTTAAAGGGTTAATCCTCTAGCTTAGGGGTGTGCAACATTTTTGTCGGTGGGCCATATAACCAACTTCAGACATCTAGCTGGGTTACACGAAAAATTTAGTTTTTTCATGTACATTAGGATTTTCATGCATGACGGGGAGAAATCAGTGTTGGCAAGGGCCACACTAAATGGCTTGGCGGGCCGGGTTGTGGCCCGCGGGCCGCTTGTTGCACAGTCTAGCCTATGCTATAGGCTGATGATAAACAGCATGAAGACATGTTTTGCACAGCAAAGTATTTTTGTAACACCCTCAATTAATCATATGAAGCAAACCCAATGTAGACACGTGTTTCCACGTAAAATTCACGAGAAACTGTTTTAGTTGATTTAACTAATGCATTGAGTTTCAACAAGCAATTTATTGCGGACTATCTACAAGTTGGTAACAACCAAACGTAGCATCCAATACTGACAACATTGCTTTTCATCGGAGTTCTGCAGTGTCTGGAGGTTATGCGTCATTGCGAGCTTTTTGTCAGTGGGAGATTGAACATCAAGTAAGAACTGTTCTTTCTTTTTCATTCTTTTCTTGTAACCACAGGCGTAGGCAGAAGGGGCCAAGGGGACCATGCCCTCCTCAAATTTCTGGCATCTCTTGTGATTTTTTGCTTTGACAAGCAGTGTTCCGAATAAGGTGCAGTTCCTCGCTTACATTTAAAACATTTCCCCCTAATTTTGGGCTAGTTACGTTACTGCTTGTAACCACTTTCGTACAGACGACCTGCATCTCTCACGCACCCAGTCACGTTCGTCAGTATCAAGCTTATCACATAGCACTTTCTTACTTGATGTTCAATCTTTCATAGACAAAAAGCTCGCCACGACGCAAGAGCGCCAGACACTGCAGAACTCCAATGAAAAGGATTATTGTCATTCTTATATTGCGTAGCAAACAATATTATCGAGTTGCTACTGTACTGATAATAGTCTAGACTAGACGTTTGCATTTTTCCATATTCACATTGAATTTTCCTCTGACTGATCTTAAAAAGCTGACTTTTCAACCCTACGTTGATTTATGACTGTCTTGCCATAAGCGAAACACGCACTAACTCCAAACCTAAACAGATTCAGACGAATACACAATGAGCAACATGATTATCACACAGATCCTTGCACAGTCTACGTTAGAATTTATATCATCATCACCTCAATGTAACTTAATCCTTCGATTGTCATGTAGACTGTCAAATCCATCAACAAAATCATCTAGATCTATTTTTCAGCTCGTACCTGTCAACTGAAAGTAGATCAATGTTGCCCAATCTTTTACTGGTCATGGAATTTCTAGGAATTGTTTTCACTAATTTCATTTTTGAAAAACTTCTCTCGCATGAAACGCTCGTGGCGGCAAGAGTTACAGCTACCAGCAACAATCAAACGCAGCTTGTTAAGTAGGCTACCCATAAATGAAAAAACTTGTTCGAGCGATATAGGCAGCTTCGACTCCTTCCGAAGCAAATTCTTTGCCAAAGTTATTTCATGTTTTTCAAATCATTTCAATAAATGAATATGATTTGCGAATTCTTTCAAGTGTTTTTCAGTTAGAAATGCTTGAATGTGTCTTATTTTCGAAATGAATTTTTCAACGCCCCGACCACGGTCTGACTAAAGTTCACACGGGATCCAAGCACCTACAGTACTGTTGTGTGTCGTCGTAAACAACTCTAGTTATCCGCCCGTCAAACACAACAAAACAGCTTATCATGCATTTGGTAAATATTGAATGCAGGCTAGTGTGTATCTAGATAATCGTTCAAAATATTGCTGCCCCAAAGTTTTTTACTTTATATGTTAACCAAAGGAACTTAACAGGAAAGTAAGAGGAAAAAAACTGGGGGGGAAACAGGGGGCCAGCAAAAATCTGGGGGGGCATGGCCCACTCAGGCCCCCCTTAGAATCGCCACTGGCCAAGAGCGTCAATCTCAACTGCTCCCAAGAAGCATTATCCACGTTTCTCCCCACCACCAATTGCCATCACTCAAATATTGCAAAAATGGCAAAGAACTTGCTGTATATAGCAAGTACAACACATCTTACCGGTCATATGCACAATCTGTTTTGCTAACAGTAGTATCTGCATTCGAATCAATAAGCCATGTGAACTGCGGATCGACAACCATATCCAAGTTTTGCCACTCAGCAGCAGAAAGGTAACTGCAGTCTGCATTGTAATCTCCTCCAATTAAAGCATTCTGCATCAAAAAAAACATTTTATCGTAATGTCAACTTTGCTGGCTCTTACTAACAAGACAATTATTCTTTATTCCTCTGTTACAAGACATGACCGTCTTTGTTTGTTTGATTCCTGAACCTTAGTTTCCAATTAACAAAATTATCAACATCACACCCAGTGTTCAAGATGATGGAGAAAATTTTATTGGAATGTTTGATGGTTTAAGAAAAAGCAAAAATAACATGAATTGTGGTAAACATGACACTTCTTTTAAGCCAGTTCTTCAAACCACTGCTTGGCCGCACTGGATCTCGGGGCAGGTGTTGAGCAGACATTCGATTGTCTCATCGTCCAGAATCGTCAGGCCGTGCAGTCCATGAGGAGGTCGATGGAATGAACAAGAACATTCGACGGTTTGGTCTTCAGCGCCACACTCAGGCCGCAGAGGAGGCCATACCCCATTTGTGCAAGCAGGAGCGGAAACGTCCGATACCAGTGCGGAAGGGGCAAAGCCGGATCGATGCTGTACTTGGGAGGGTCATTCCGGAGGAGTGGGTGCCGGTGACGGGGATGAGAATGTGGAGTCTTGCAGGGTTGTCCGCCCACTGCGCCGTACGTATGTTGTTGTTGTCAGATGAACTGATGAGTTGTTGTGCGGCCGGTGCAAATGGATGTCTCGATTTGAGGCGCCATGCATTTGCACTCGATGGACAGGTGCGCGCTGAGTGGAGCAGATGCCCAGGCTCCATGGCAGGGAGCGCTAAAGACAGTGTGGCTCCATTGCGACGAAGCTCAGCAGGTTAGATGCCTGCGAAGATTGGAAGGTTGTCCGCTGGTGTAGGACGCAGCAGGGATGTAGTGCCAAAAAAAGGTGTGGGAACGCATCCAAAAAACAGCCATTTTTAAACAACTTCACACTCATTTTAATGCAAAACGTGACAAACGTGCGTGCACGCCATTCCCAGACGTTCCCGCCCCACTAGACCCCTGGTACGCAGGTATCCAATCACGATTCGTAAGGCATCGTTGATGGTGGGGTCGATAAGGCGGGTGTGAGCACTGCGGCACAAGGCAGGATCTCAGTACTCGTCGGTTGAATGCACCAGGGCTAAGATAGCTGTTCGCAACGTTGTTGCTCCAGCAATCCAACCGGAGCCAGCAAGTCGCCTTAAGAGCGCGACGCGTTACGTGAGCTTCTTGCGAAGTGACTCAAGGTGTCGGCGATACGTGAGCGACCTGTCTAACGTTACTCCGAGGTATTTAAGCTTGGAGCAGAAGGGTAGGATTTCGTTGTTGTGGTTGACTTTCAGCTCGCGTTTAGCTTCCTTGTTGATGGACGACTACCGATACCGTTTTTGCAGTGCTGAGCTTTAGCTTGCAGGTCTGGAGGTATTCACCTAGTGTTGCCATGTCCTTGCTCAGCGCCCCTTCCGCTGCCAGCCAATCTCCATCAGCATGCAGGATTGCTAGATCGTCAGCATATGCATACTTTCTGGAGACGGTGGTTGGCAGGTCAGAGATGTAGATGTTGAAGAGAAGGGGTTACAGGACAGTTTCCTATGGGACGCTGTTCTAAAGTCATCGTAACCTGCTCCGTTTGCCATTTCCGATGGTAAGGGTAAGGCTGCGATTGCCAACCATCTCCGTGATCATGCGGACTATGTGTATATCAGGCAGCAATCGCAGCAGCTTGCAGGTGTGGCCGCGATGCCAATCGACAAGCACAGCTCCGGCCTTCTTAGCCGAAAAGCTATCCTCGATGTTCTGTGTCAGCAGGATGACCTGGTCTACAGTCCACCTCCCGTGTCGAAAGCCCGCCTGCTCCTGTTTGAGCAATAGGTCGGTGATTGGTTCGACACCAGCGTAAATGAGTCTCTTGAGGATTTCAAAGGGGACACACAGAAGATATATGGGACGGTAGCTCTTTGGTTCCCCCAGTGGCTTTTCTGGCTTATGGATCGCAACTATTAGTGCTCTTCTCCAGATCTTTGGAATTTTGAGTTGGTGCATGCAAGAAGTGAGGAAATTGCAAAACCAAGATTTGAGAACCGACCCGTCTTGGAGTATAAACTCCGGGAAGATATAATCCAATCCTGGCGATTTTTCTGGCTTCAGGCGTCTGAGGGCAGCAACAAGCTCCTCTGGCCTAAAAGGGTCAGAGATACTGTGACACTCAGGCGTTGGGAATGAGATCTTCCATAAGTCGGACAGCTCCTTGTTGATAAGCCTGGCAATTTCGCGGCTCCCTGTCCTGTGTGCCCCGTTGTTCACACGTTGCGAGGCGATGGAGTTTGCCGAGACGGGGCACAAGCAAGAGGAACGTCCAGACCTGCCAGTAACTTTGGTGATGGTGCACTACACCTTGCGGCTAGAGTGCGGAAGTCGATGAAATTACATATGGAAGAAGACAATTTTTGTAGTATAGCAACAATTTTTGGATTAGGCCCTGTTCCAGAATCTCCACAAAGTGTAACTTAATTTTGTTGGAATGGTTATAGATTAGACAGGGCTACCCCAATGAAAAAGCAAACAGTTTTATCTACAATTCGTCTTCAAATTGGTGAAACAAATGTATTGAATATCTTGTCGAAAAAAATTTCAAACTGATGGATTCCTCTAGACTGCGCAACGCGCAGTTGCACTTATGATAGTTTCGTGTCTTTACCTCAGAAGAAACCCAATCCATCAAGGCATTGAGTTCAGTGCTTCACATGTCACTTTGTTCCACAAAATTTAAAACATGATTCCCAGATTTGTCAATGGGACACATTTTTCTGTCCCATACAACTGATGAATGTCCCACCCAATGGTATTCGTACAATAGAACTTCCTATACAGAAGTACGTTATATCATGTACATGTCTAGCCTCTATTTAGCAATGGCTGAAATACCTTAAAATTCCCAATGAAACCAATTAAAATTGGGTTAGCCTTTTTTAGTTACCACCCAAAAGAAGGACCAACAACCTTATTTTCGGAGGCCACGGATCACTACGCCATGTCACTGATCATCTACGACTAATGTGCTGTGAGCAGTGGCGTAGCAAAAGGGAGCGACCAGGGTTCCGGGCGGCACCTTCTGGGGGGCTGCACTTTCTTAATAAACAATAATTTTTGGAAGGTGTTTACAGGTTCTAACTCTTCTTTCTTATTTTTAAGTAAAGGTTTAAAAGTTCTAACTCTGCAATTTTTGTATTTAGAAGCCCTAGACTGGTAGGTTGGCCTAAAAACAAGGCATGTTCCTGTGGAGCGAGCAAATTGATAAAATGTTTACTAAAAAATCTGGGTCGAATCCAGTGTGTTAAACTACCTCTGTGTTTGTCTTCAAATCAGGTTTTTTTGACACCCTTTCTTGGGGGAATTACCCAGTCCCTACACCTTCCACTCAGCCAAACCCATCTCCCTTTCCCAGTCAAAAGTATTTTGAACTAAGGAAAGTGGTGGCATTTGAGCGCAGACTAGCAAACATTACTGCTCCGGTAGTTCGCGGTTTATATTGTTCTCCTCTCAAACTCTGGTGAAAAAGGACCTGCATGAAATGACGGTAAATAGTCAAAACTAGCTTAATCCTCTTTCTCCTACCGTTGGTTCCTTAGCAACGTCCCAACGGCACATCATAACATCACCTGACACCAAGGCATTGGCTACAAACATTTCGTTGGGGGGACGATATAGCTCACTGGTTGAGTGTCCACTTCTCAAATGGAAAGTTGGGTCCACAGTCACGGAGTGAATCACTGAATCGCTACTTGGGCAAGAGTGTTCGCCTCAACTGCCCAGGAAAAGAGCGCATTTCAGGAGTTGACTTGCCGCAAATTGCCGTCACCATAATTGTGAAAAACATTTCTAATAACATCTCATGTTACATTTTATTCTTCAGTGGGATATTTTCAATAAATGCCGTGAGCTGTAGCCTAGCCCTTAGATGGGCTTATCAACATTAAATTTTGGCGATTGAAGTGAAGAATTCTGCGAAGGTAACTCAGCTTAGTTTCAATCATGGGCGTTGGAAGGATTTTTTTCCAGGGGAAGGCACTAGGGGATTTTCCAAAATTTTCCTAGGGGGGAGCCAAAAGTGGTGAAATTTGTTTTTCCCACTCGAAACTAAAAAACAACCTTTTTTGCTTATATTTTCAAAATCCAGGGGGCCTTCCGATGCTCATGGTTTCAATACAATTGATGTTTTTCTGCATGACGTAATAGTGTTGCAAAATTACGTTCGTGAAGCGGGATAGTGCAGTTGATGTCTTTGCGTTTGAACTGCAAACTAGAGTGAATCAGAGCCAGCCGATGGGCAACGTGGATTTCGTAAATGTCGCCTTTGTTCAATGGTACACCTAATATTTGCAGATGTGTAAAAAGTCATTTGAACAAGAAAAGCTCAGAAAAGGTGTTGCTTTCATTTTGATGAATTTGAGGCATGAACATTAGTCTGAAAATCTAATGCAAGGACAAAGGATTTGCTTAGATATGACTGTGCTGAAGGCTTTTATTAAAAGGGACGTTAATCGCAACTGTTGCACAAAATTGCTGTACTGAATAAAGTTGTTCAAAGCAATTACCGTCAAACGTACGACGTTGTATTTGCAATCATTGCTGAGAATTCAAAAGGTCTATGTCCCACCTACCATGATTTGGTAATACAGTTTTTGAAGTAGATATCTGTTGGTAACGAACGAAGTAAAGGAATAACTGTGCAGGTGTAATTGGAAGAATCGCAACAGCTAGAGCTAGTGTCCAGGTTACGATGAAGGCTGCTATTCAGCGTTTCAACCAGAGCCAGTTTTAAGCTTATTTGACCTATTTTGTCAAAATGGGTCCCGCACCTATAGAGAGCCCCGCGCAAGTGCCGACAGAGTTAATGCTTGAAGCCTTTTATATATTCTAAAAGAATTAAACCAGCATTGAAACGTGAACAAGTAAACATTCTTTACATGACTCAGATCATATTATTCAATTACTTATGGCCTACTATATGCAGTGTACATGCTTCGTTTTAGTTAAATAGGGGATACTACACGAAATATTAACATACATAAATGTTTACATTTTAAATTAGTTATGCCGCCATCACATCCATTAATTTTATTCGTGAAACGAGTAAAGTATTAAAAACCCAGCGGTGGGCTTACGGAAGACTAAAAACCAACAGAGAAGAACAATTGACGAAACGTGTTGTGTCCAAATATGCCTATATAAAAAAAGCAAAAATGTAGTAAAAGTAATGATGAGGAAGGTGGTGACAAGCAGAAAAAAGCAAGACTCATAATCGACAATGAAAAGCAAGACCAACTTCAGTTTGTGAGTGCTTGGTTGTGATCTTCAAGATATTTTAGGAATCCTTTTACCTTTAAAGAAGCACGAAACATGATCTTTCATTTGAAATTCTTGTCAAATTTGAGGGGTGGAAAGGGCGGCAGTTTATGGTCGCCCTCGGGCGGCACTTGGCCTCGCTACGCCACTGGCTGTGAGTACATAGTAATCGCATTCAACATCAGAAAATTCGTGCTAAACATGATGTAAAATTACTAATGTTGTTAGGTGAGACAAATTCAAGTACATCGTCCCATACCAATGGAACAAATACCATGGACAAACCTGGCAATTGCACGGATATCGTCTGTTGCACGGTTTTTGCTGAGAGGTCGTTGACGCGTAAATCAGGCACAAACTGCATAAACGAGAAAATTAATTTCGATGTAGGATCATAATCCATTTGCCATACACCGAAAACTAGAAGTCTACAAGAAGATCTTTGTATTTGTTTCCTTTGAAGCACTTTTTCTGTGTTGGATGGTGAAGCTACAACATCAACGAAAAATCAAATATTTTTTAAAATATTGCTGTTATGCACAGCACTCATGTTTGGACATATTTTCTAAACTCACTGGGTTGTCAAACCTTCCTTTAACTATGTCGTATACGTCATCGAGGGCGTTGATTTCTGCTTCGGCGTCATCAGGTTTCGCATGAATTGAAACGTAGCTGAAGGTCGACGGTGACGCTGACACAAAACCAAGAAAAGAAAGTGTGACAGAGAACATCGTTTCAAACTATCGGATTGAATTTTTTCCAGAAAGTAAAAATTATTGATTTGTAAAAGTTTTGCGCAGCAATTTTTACTGCGGTTAGGAAACTGACACTTATATAAATTAACACAAATTCCAGATAATTTGCAATAAGCATTAGCACACTGCTGCCGCCCCGAATTCTTCTTATGACCTCAAGTCGTGACCACCTTTTTCGTAACATCGTAAGAGTAACAATCACATGAGAAAGCTTGCTTCTTTATAAAGTTTGAACCTATAGAGCAGCAGTTCTCGATCAGGGTGTTCCTTGTTTCGGACCTCCAGGGTCTGAAACAAGAATTTCGGAGATCCGAAATGCGATTTTCGAGGGTGAGACTTTGTATGTTTTTGAGTGTACTTTTTCAAAATAACCGAGATTTGTGAAAGCTTGCAAGTACAATCACTCAAAAGTAGAATATCCAGCCGAATAATTCCAGCTAAGGTTACTAATTTAACAATTTTAAATTGCTAAATGCGTGCATTGCTATTTCTGCTTCATGCTGCTGTTACCATGTTGAAGATGGCCGGTGATGCGATTGCAAGCGCATTGTGGCGTTTAAATGTTTATGGCGCAATTATGGCAAGACGGTATTTTGATGCTGCAGAGCTCAAGTTTGTGGTGTTCAACCATGCAAAGTTACCAGAAGTTGAGTACAAAAGCCTTCTCTCCTCTAGTGACCTTGCAACTGCATATTTGCGCGAATCTGGATTTTCCTCTCTACTCATTTGAAAAACGAGTATGAATCCTTCGAACAGTTTTCGCGTGGCATTGAGTAATCGTGTGCCAAGGTATGAGCGAATAATTTTAGAGAAGCAGAAACAAAAAATGTCACTTGGTTTGTTTCTAATGAGCAGTAATGCATGAAAGTTAAACACTACGACTGAGTGTTATCGGTTGTGTTGTCAATATGTATTAGGAGTAGTCAGTCAAAAAATGAAGATACAGCAAAGTTTGATTGTTTCTGAGATTTCCGTGCTTTTTCAATACCAGGGGGTGCGAACATCACTTTATTTTTATAAAAGGGGTGCCAGCTTGAAAACAGGTCAGGAACCTATGGTTTATGGAATGAAAGGTTTGTTACCTCTACCTGAAATGGTCATTAGCAGTTTTACAGAAAATCCTGTTCAGCAAAAAATGCAAATCTGTTGAGATTCCCGAAACCAAGGCATATTGCTTACCACCGTCAAGTCTTTGAAATTCAACTGTGTATGGTTCCCTTTCGAAGATGTCGTCATTATCAGGGTACTGATATTCGTTCTTGACTTGCACTTTGTCGATTCTGATATTCAATAGGTAAATTGTTTCGAGCAGAACATAAATATAATCGAACAAAATTTCCAATTATTTGTATTGACGTTGATTTGTGCTGAAAAGAGGTATTCCACACTACAATGAAAGCATTATGACGAGAGCAAAGATTCTAGTTGACGAAAAAAATTTTACTCCGCGAGAGTCATGTATTTACCTGTATATGTAACCATACTGTTCTTGACTTGATGTCCGTCCTGTTCTCGGACTAACAACAGAACCATAGTCATGGGGTGAATGATCATTGACCCTTGCTACCAATTCTTCAAAAGCGGTTCCATCCTTGTTTCTGATTTCTTGAATCATTATGATATCGTACCGTTCTACAATCTGGAAACAGGCATTTCGGTGGAAGGTAACAAAACTGAACCTTTTAGCTTTCTGGCAGTGAATGTAAGCTTGTTGGATAGAATCACAAATTATTTGATTCAAATTTTGAATCAGCCGGAAATACCATCACAACATTTACAAATATCAATTTTTTTACTTCAAATTTTTCTTCTCCAATTAAGATTATTCAACGAAATTATCAACCGCGTCTTCACCAAACTCTTGAGATGCTCAAAAAATAAACCTCTGTTAAAATGTGTATTCGCCAAACTTTGTTTTCATGAACCGAAAGCTTCTACTGGGTGTAACCAGTTGTATTATAACTGAATGCTATTTCGAACATCAGTTTGAAATTCTTCTTATGCATTCAAAATTTTGAAAGCTGTACCTCTATGAGAACGTCCACAACATCTGGCTTGTCCATCTTAGATACACCGAATGTTTGAACGTTGAAAGCTCCGATGAGGAGTGGTTCAGCGAAGCAGCAAGAGGCTGCCGCTAGAAATACAGCTAAGCGCAACATTTTCCTCATAGCCCTTCTAAAAAAAACACACTATGTAATTGATTTTGTACCGAACAAATTTCCACTACTTTCTCATGCCCTTAGTTCTTAGCATGTGTACATGCACTATACGAATAGCCATTTTGTTTCGATGTAAAAGCTGTAAATAGTACTTTTAAATATTGAATAACGATAATTCTACCCAAATTCATGCGACATTTTATCAAAATATTTACCCTATTTCAGATTTGATTTGTACCGATGGGTCTTTGGCGGATAGTTGCTTCTGTATGAAAGCTGGAAACATCATTTATGTACCACGGCGAGGCATATAAAGTTTTTTTTAATGGGTTGAACTGAAATGTCTGTCTGGCAACATCTATATATTTGAAAACGATTTATGGCTGAAGATCAGTTTTTGGACAACAATTCATAGAAGCTAAAGCGCAGAGGCCAACTGACGTTGTGCTGCAAATACTGTTGTATTTTATGTCATGTAGCGGCTCCTCCCGTCCTGTAATATAGAGAGTAGACATTCATTACGACACGATACTGGTTGTGCGCATCGCATGCGCGTCTCATAAACGGTAAACTTGCATGTGCGTGCGCATTGCCACATATGGTGTTCACTGCTCACCAGGGTTTGAAGAGCTTTGCTTTTCATTTGCTTTTGTTACCGCGCTCCTGTTGTGCAAAAGGCTGACGCCAGCCAAAAACACAAATAAAAGAGACTGATTCTTGGAATCCTGCATGTCTTTGTCATGTGGTAGAGTTCCGTTTATGCTCAACCATATGAGAGCCTACTAAGTGCTTCCCAATAAACCCTACGTGACTGGTTCCTGTATTACCACTGCAGTCATTAACATCGAAGTAACGCTAAACCGAAAAACTGAGCTCGGTCAAATGAAGATAACCTCGTGCACCGTGCTGGCTGCATGAATTATATAATCTCAGCACGAGCTCTTTTTTACTACATCTTGTCAAGCTGTTGGAATGCCTTAACACTTAACGCTGTTTTTTTCAGCAAGTCGATGGTAGGAACCCCAAACCACGGCAGTATTACACAACTGCACTACATCGTATATCGGCAAATACTTTTCTTGCTGACTATGAAAGCAGTTGTGTTTGAAATTTAGATTATTGTTTCATTAAAATCTGTCGTTTAGTATATTGATTTCTTCTTACAAATTTGCATGATTTCCGAGTCGTAGTTAGTGATGTAATTTGGTTTCGCTGAAAAAAGTGAAAAATCGCAAGAAAAATTAACTAAGGTTTTGTTTAACGTGTTTTCATGAAAGAATATTACTAAGAGAAAAATTTAAAGCATTTCAAATGAATTGCATTTGGTGTGCAAACGAAAAAACTCCATTAGCTACAAGGTTTTCAAGTATTTAACCAAAAATTCACTCCCTATAATTTCCTTGATTTGAAACATGTCTGCATATGTGCAGTCATGTTTATATGCATGTGGGACAACCATGTTCGTGGGAATATTTGGAGGGCTTGCAACCTGAAAAAAGATCCACGTGCAACCTACGGCGTTGGTAGCACTACGTAGAAGAAAACGTATTAATGGACACGTGGCTAAAACTATTTGTTCTGCAATGTCAAACGATTAGGAAAGACAACCCACTACAAGCATCGCTTGTCCCTAAAGTACACAGTGCAATCACTCAGCTTCAAGTATTTCTAGGCAAGGTGTTGCTTGTTATCTTGGAATCTTGGAAGTACTTTTTGACTGTTTCGACATTGTTTTTATCCATATAAGTTTATGGGCTGAATTTCTATCTTTTGCTCATGAAAACGAGTGATGAATTTTTTTCTCTTTTGTGAGTTATTATTAGCATTTGCAATCATTCTACATGCTGTACTTCATTTTCGAACATGTGCCACAGTGAAATTTGAACCATGAAAATATTTCGGTAGTTGACTGTTGTGGTAAACCATGAACATGGAAAGAAAGATCTACGTAAATACCCAAAAGAAGTGTTGCGGCGACAACAGCATGAACAGAAAAGATGGTCACAATTTACAGTAGTAGAGGAATTCTTCTCTGGGATGCAATGAAACATGCATAAACTCGCTGGAGGCCCGGACCTTTTAAACGATTATCATAAATTGGTATAATTTGAAACAATCACTGCTCAAACCATTTTTTGGTGCCCACTGCGTACTTCTTTGCCCAATCTTTTTGTTTGCTTTCAGCAGATATCAATAATCCTGCAACTGGCAGGCATTCCAAAGTGCTGCATAAGCATGTTTGCATGGGTAAAGCAAGAATTTTTATCTCTATAAATTTCCTTACCATTCAATGCGGCAACGAATCTTCTCAATACGTTGCACTAGCGAGAAAGCTTCATCTTGCATTACGGGGTTAAATATGGATCTCAAAACAATTTTTGCAAATCTACAAATTGTGGGAGATTTTTCGCAGCTTTTGAGATTTCTGGGTACTAGCAGTACAATGCATCCCAACACGTCATCGTTCAGGTTCCTCTTTGCCATATAAGATTTATGTTGCTGTTGGTTCGCTAAGTACAAACTTTCTGAGCCTGTTTTACATTGACCGAGCAAACAAACTCTTCTGGCCTACCTTGAAAACAGGTTCGTAAGCATATCATTCAAGGGAGCATTGAAGCTAAATGAATGAGCGTAGCTGAATTTCACTTGGTGAAGTGAGTTGTGCAACAGAAGAATGAAACCAGTTACTTCAACTCTCAAGCAATTCAACACCAAAATTTCGCACTTTTTAATTGAGCTTACAAAAAAACGATTTGCGTATTTCTTCGTGGACCAAACACAATCTAATCAATTTCATTTAAATCAAGTTGCTGCGTAATTGTTCATTTTTTCCGAAGCCTCTTGAAATATCACACATCATGTAAACGTTTTTCATTGCAGCATTAACACATTTTGCCTGAAACCTCTTCTGAAACTTGTTTTAACCCTTCATCTTTCATGCGGAGCACACTTCATCTCAACGACATCTACTGAACTTCATATGCTACTGTTGCATTCGCAGTGTTGAAATCCATGGATATCAGAAACTCACAAGAGCCTTAAATATCCACTTCGTGTCTCAGTGGAGCAAAGTAAAGGACATGCTTTACATAATTTGCCAAAATTTTGAGCGTGCTGTGAAAGTTTATACTTTTTAATATTTTTTCAGCCTTTGGTATCCGAAAAGAAAATTATAGTCTTTTGACCTTGCTGACACTTTGCTATGGATTCTTCGTGTACTGAAAAATACATCCACTTGCCTCATGTTTGCACACACGTAAAGAAATTTAACACGAGCCGCTGTCACGCAATCTGCAAGTGCTTTGCCAGACGCAAGCTGCCTGAATACTGGTGACGAATTCAATGTTGGCCCTTACGAATGTTGACTAACAGCAGAAAATAGATGTATGAGATCGCAAGTGGCACCTGTTGCCTTTTCATCCTAAACGTCATCGACTGCCAATAGTCTCAACAAAATAGGAGCCTGTTTATTAATCACCATAATAGAAGCAACGTCTTCCACGCAGATAAGAGTGTGAGAAATGCGACAGGTGCTATGAGCACGTCAGGTGCAAAGGCTGGGGAAATGTCAAATATAACAATGGTTGTTCGGCTTCTCAAGTCTCATAAATTTGTAGATCTTTTTTATCAAACCAATCGCAAGAGGTATAGTGAGTTGTGACCGTTTTGTGCTCAGCCATTCAACAAACTGACCAAGAAATGTTGCAAATGCTTAGAAAAATGCATATGGTTAAATTTCAAGTAATGTTATGTTACACAACGTGGCACAACCAACTTACACCTGCTGAGATGAAGATATAAAAGAGTGAATACCCGATCTACAGCTTTAGACTAAAAAAACTGAATATCATAAACTGCAGCTTAAACTAGAGAAATACTCGAAATCGCATGATGCAATTCTACATAATTATATCTACTCTCACAGATCACAAATATGCACAGTAAGAAGTCAAATGCATGATTTTATTCTCTTTTCCCCAGAAAGCAAGTAATTTTCAGCTCCGCCATTCATTGCTGCATGAGTAGCCTGCTTCATTCACCAACAAGATCGAGGAAAAGAAGCAACTACATTCGGTTATTTTCAAACACGTGTAGACCACGTTGGCCTTCAAAGCTAGAAAACTTTTATAAAATGTTCTGATAGAAATGGATGTGCCGCAAGGTCAACGTGACGTATCAAAAGCCTGCAGGCTGCAATTATCTTGTAAATGCAGAAAACCATAACTTTTTTTTATGAACACTTCCACTGGAGAGGATGTTGACTGTCAAAAACGGTGTGGCATTTGGTGCTTTTGCAGCAAATTGTTGAAAAGAATTAATGCTTGATTGCAGAGAGCTCCTACTCGAGGTTGAATGAAGCAGGCCATAAGATTTGAGTTGCAGCTTCACGGTTCTGACCATCATGGAGGGAAGTGCAGTACAGTAGTTCAGTTTATGTTTGAATGTACAGGAATTGATCTCTGGATCAGTCACAATTTAGAGTAAATTCGATGGGATAATGGTCACTGATTCTTTCAGTCTGGAATAGAAAAATAAAGTGATAGGGATGAATGCGCCTCGTACTAGCACTAACGCTGATTTGGCAGCAGAAGGGCAGAGGTTATTGCATATTCAACTGCAAAAATATGTTGCATTAAAAAATTCGTTATAGGGTCGTAAGGTTAGCAACGTTGTGCTGGTGCAGAACTTCACACCACAAAAGAAGGCAAATGAAAATATCGCCAGTTTTTTCGCTGTAAAAAGCATTTGACCAACGCAGATGAAAACTTGCGGAGCAAATAGGATGCTTGAAAAAAATGCAAATATATTTACTATCCATGAAACAGCAGATGATACCTGAGCTTGGCCGATGTTGAATTGCAGATCATATCGGAAAACACTTCCGTTTGCAGACTTTGTTGTCATGCCGCAGCCCGCAACTACGAACCTGAAAATGACAATAATTTCCTAATTATTGCACCTACTTTTCTGTTATGTTAAGAGAATTGTTTGAAAACACATTTTTATGTGAGTTTTCACTAAAACTCTGCAAAGCAAAAGGTTTACTGCTTTTAAAATAAATTTTCTTTCACTCAGGGCTTAGGCCTATTATATGTTTTCGGCCAAACATAATACAGGAGTAGGATGCGTTTGTTAGCTTGAATGGGTAATTTTTCAAGTGACATGGGACATCAAGGAGCATTTAGTGTGACTGAACAACGTGGATATTATTGCACTTGAGGAAATCAAAACATAAATTCAGTTATTGAAAGCTGAAACGAAAGAAGCCAGAAGCCGTACAATAACTAAGGAGAAATTGTTTTTTAATTCACTGAATACCTCAACATCTTGGAAAAAGCACACATGAAAAGGAAAGTATTTTTAGTGAAAAGCTTGGTATCAAATTGACTGACTATGATATTGACCGATCTCATAGACTAAAAATATCATGTAAATCAGGCCAAAATCTTCGTAAAATTCCAATAATTATCAAAGTTACCAGACATGACTTGAAACAGAAAATATTTTTCTCTGGAAAAATACTTGCTGTTAAAAAATACCCCAGTTACGTGGTCACTTACAAAGGCAGTCATGGCAGGTATCAAGCAAATGAAAGATTATGGGAAAAATAGCCTTATGGTCTTATTTATGCTGTGCCAATGATGGTAAAGTACTGCATGAAACAAAATTCAAGTGAATTAAGTCAATATTTAGTCCTAATATAAATACAATAAGACTTTAAACACCCAATTTGGCTTTCAGATGCCGCTTCCGGGTGGTATGGGTTGTATATATGCTAGATCTGATCGAAACTTGATCACACATCTATTATTTTGTGTGACCGTTTTCTTTATAAATTTAATTTTTTGTATTGTTGTATTGTTTCTTTAATATTTTCAACAAATTTGTTGTTTCTCTGTTTGTAGTTAAGACTGCAAGTGGTCATCCACATTAATTTTAGGTTGTTTAACTAAATACATCTTCCAGGTTTCTTCAAAATTGCTGAAAGTGATTGGCTGTTGGTTGTTTCTATCAATACGTCTGACATTGCTAATTGTCCTACATGCACATCAGTTTGCAGATCATCTCAAATCCGTATGTTATGTACAGTCAGAGGATGCACCATAAATGTACTGATTTATCATATGATGAATTTATATATTTATATATATTTGCTCAACTCAGATGTTCCCTATTTTTACAGAAATTATTACTTTAACTTTTCCCTGTAATAGTTTATCAAACAATGAACATGACGATCTATATTCTAAGAAAAGTGACATATTTATATGGCTCCAAACTCCACCGCGGTGTTGTTCGCCCGAAAATATAACAGAGAAAATTAGAATCTCTGGTATACTTTCCCTAATGTATTTTGATATAATAAGTATATCAATAAACATAGATCAATGTATTGAACCGATCATGATAATACATTCCGATTTGATTAATATAAGACCTGATCTTATTGCTTTTCGTGAAACAAAACTAAATCCATACAACAGATGGGTCTGAAGAGGGGCGGGGAAGCTGAGCCCCCGTGGGGGGGGGAAGCTGAGCCCCCGTGGCGGGGAAGCTGAGCCCCCGCGCGTAGGTATTTAAATTGGATATTTTACGATTAACATTTAGTAGAATTATGTTTTTGTTTTTCTCTTAGTTAAGAATTTGGTAAAATGAAATTTCACCACAGTTTTCACTCGTGTAAAGAATCCTTTTGGACACCCCATGGAAAATTCCGTTATTGACCCACCCAGGAAAAATCCTTCTGTTAACATATAACTCCAAGGCTATACCTTTTTTAATAGCGATTCTTTGACAAATTCTGGAAACGTTGGCTGATTCATCAAACACCATTTAAAATATTCATTGCTTAAATTACTGTAATTATGGAGGACTGTGAGGATTTGCAGGTGGAATTAAGGTTAAGTAAGCAGACGTGCATTGTAGGAGTTCTCTACAGACACCCTTATCATACATACCAAGATTTCTGAAACAAGTTAGAGATAACACTAAACATAAGCAAGACAACATATTTTATCTGTGGAGACAAAAATATTGATCTCATGAAATGCGAAAAATGTCTTTAGTTAAAATGTATCCAAATATGCCGTATGGTAAGGGATGCATCCCGCTAATGAAATGCCCAACAAGTTGTACGTCATCTTATGCCACACTGTTGAACCACATCTGTACAAGCGACACCACTGCAGATATAACGAGCTATATTCTTTTGTCAGATATTTCAGATCATCTTCCAGCATACATGACCTCACAAAGCATGAAATTGCAAGCAGCTGAAATGATCAAGTCTCAATGAGGTAAGAAACACATTGATGCTGTTTTAAAAAAATCAATACGCAGTGCCTTTTGTGGATTTATTAATATGTTTATAACCATTTTTAACAAACACGTGTCATTGAAAATGCCACCAAAAAGGGAGCTGAAATTACAAAAAAACATGGATCACAAACTGATATTAATATCAATCAAAATCAACAATACGTTATACCACAGCTTCCTATAAGTAAGATTCCAAGCACTCAGTACACAATACAAAAATTATAAAAAACAATTTGGAACATGCTAAAGCGAAAGCAATATTAAAACAACAGCCTTATACAAAAGAATAAAGATAACTTTGAACAGTTATGAATAATTTTAATGTTCTAATTCAATTCAAAAATGGAAATTCAATTTTACCATCTAAAAGCTTGTTGATGTTGTCCAATCTACAGGAAATTAGTAACACATTCAATTAGTTATTCCATAAAATTGGGACTAATCTAAGCATTCAATAGTATATGATGTAGCCCCCACTGTAACCCAGGTGTGTGTGGGACAAATACGGAGCAGTATTACACAGGGTTATGGAAAATTTTTCTTTGCACAAACTGACCAAGCACCACATAAAGTGTTTCGCGTTTCCGATTCAGTCACCTTTTTCTTATTTTCCCAAGACTAACCATTTGGATGTAGACGTAAAGTTCTTTCATTTAGGTCCATGCATTTCTAAATTATTTTCAGTAATTCAACCTGGCTGATTGGTTCACCAACGAACTCAAAGAAACATCATTTCTTATAACCATTATGGAAGAATTGAATACTTATTATCAACCGTCTTCTTGTAAAGGGAGCCAAAATTTTATTTGTCGCATAAGTCACTATTATTGAGTCTACACAGAAGAGTTATACATTGGAAAATATAGGTAAACACCTGTCGTAAGCGCAGTGCATCTTGCTAACAGCTGTATCAGCTTCATTCCCAATGAGCCAAGTAAATGCCGAATTGGTAAACAAGCCAATTTTACTCCAACAAGATTGGCAAACGTATCTACAGTCGGCGTTAAAATCTCCTCCGATGACAGCGTTCTGCTGGGAAACAACAGTAAGGTCAACGGACATCCATCACATGAAACGAAAGCCGTTTCTGTAGCAATATTTCGATTGTATTGTAATACAAATGCAGACAATGCGGAAAACAAATGAAAGCAAATCTCTCTACGTCAGATCTTTACAAACCTTCAAACAGAAAACAAGTAACAAAATTGTTTTTTTTTCAAGGAACAATATTTTGTTTACCTCACCAAATCTTCTTTTCGTGACTGCATAAACATCTTCCAAAGCGCTTATTTCTGTTTTAGCACGTTTCGGTTTGGTGTGAATGTTGATAAATGTAAAGTTGAAATCTGATCATTAAAAAAAACATCATTTTCAAAATTTTGCAATGTACTTTCAACATATGAGCCAACCATGTCACAATTCGATCGAAATTGCAGTGAAAGGTGCAGTGCAATGTTCCTTTTAGAGTCAGATGTTTTTCATTACAAACTACAAATTTGAAAAAAGCTCGTAGAAACCTGAGCAGGACTGGTGCCGATTTTCATATAAAATGTCAGTAGCAGTTTAATATCGATATATTTTTGAAGATGAATAACATTTATTGCAACTTCTTGCTCAAGTTTTTAATTGTTTTCAATTAAAGTACCTTCAGGAAGAAATCTTATATCTCGATTCTCGAGAGAGCTTGTAAACATGTTGTTTAAATCATGACGAATTCTTATCTATCGGCAAAAGCTTTATCAGAAAACTCTCCACATTAAATTGGTATTTGTGTTTTGCAGTCTGTGGCCTGAAAACAGGCCATTGCAGCTGCACATTGTTCTTCAAAAATAACTTTGTTTGGAACAAGTAAGACCAAGTAAGCTTCACAACAAACAGTGCTCGGAGTTTCACTTTCTCTTGTTAGTTCAGCTTCATTGACACTCGCTGCCTGTACTCCTTTCAGAGTGTCGCAAGTGGTCTGCGGAGATCTCCGCTTGCTTGCGCCGTGGTCCATGCGGCTTCCTAGGGATTTTCCAGGGGTTAATGAATTATCGTTTTGGGCAGAAGTTGCCAACCACAAACCTTAGATGGCCACTCAAGGGCTCTAAATATGCGGATTTTCGCATATTTTTTAAAGGAAGAACGGGTAAATTGCCAATTAAATTTTTTTCCAGGTCCTGATGACGTAATCTAAAAATCCCTTCTTTACTTCCCCCAGTCATGACGCCACACCAAAACAAGTTCAAACAGAAAAATGCCAGGATTTTTTTAATTGAAGCTCTGAGACTTTAGGCTTCGAACAGCTCTCTAGCTCTATCGGTCGGCAAGTTATGGCTGCACAAAGTCAGAGCCACCACAATGGCTTTGCGTTCCTACAAGGGTTAAACAGTACCTGAACCACTGGGGCAATTTTTGAGGAGAGGAAGATTGAAACGTATTACCAGCAGCAGCCGAGAGTTTCTGTAGTAGGTGATACACAAATGTGGCTATTCTTGCCTCTACATTACCATTAGAGTTGAGCGTCCGAAAATGAACAACATACGGTTCACGCTCAAAAGCATCGTGTGGATCCTGATGCTGGTAAGTTTGCAGAACTTCCAGTTTGTCTTCTCTGAAACACAAACGCAATTTGCTAATCCAGAAATCCTGCACACGCATATATTGCATGTTTAGAACAGCCTTTTTAAATGATGATAATAGTAATATTTTTGCGTCCGACTCATGGTCCATATCACAAGTGTACTCGAACAACACAATAACACAAAAATGTTTAGCCACAGCACAGTACAGAGTAAGTGTTAAATGATCAACACAGACAGCACAGGGAGATGCCAAACACTGAAACAAAGCACCAGCTATAACTACATTCACTCATCATTAAAAAGTAATCCGGCGGCAAGTAAGGGAAGGACAAAGCGCTTTTTCAAATTCTTCTGCTTTCTTCAAATAGCCAAAACCTATTACTACTATGGCGCATGAAAATCAAATGGCTGTTGTGTTTCAGTAAAAGGCCTAAAGATTATGAAACGAAAGCTGTTCGATTTGCATCATACTGTAAAGGACTCAAAGGCCTGCGTGCTAGATTTAACTTGTAATGTAGTGAACTTCCACGCAAAGACAAATCCTCAAAATTCCTCCCTGATAAAAACTGGCCACGAAACGCTGAATGCAGGAATGAACTAATGCGAACCAAGAACATTTGACCTCAGTTTTCATGATGCTGTCTTTTTACCACGTAGGAGAGAACTGGATATGTTGAAACATTTTTACATTTTTTGCCATTGTTCCTTTGGTGTAGGCACAAGAAACTTGAAATTGAGGCATTTGGTGGTTGAATCCTTATATCACAGTTGTTTGATATATCCTATTATATTCTTTGCATAAATTGAAAACGAAAAACATCACTTTTTTGGTTCAACTTACCCGACGCGTAGGGTAAGTTGAACCAGGTAGTGGGGAAAGTTGAACCAAAAGGAAGATACGCTTCGAAGACGAACTGGTGCAGAACGAAATTGCGGAAAATTTACACTTGAGTGAACTTATTTAAAAATATGTAAGTGCGTTGTGCACGCATCTAACCACTGATGCATGAAGATGTGGAGTACTTTCACTTGATTAAAGTTATCTGATATTTGAAGTCTGTTGAAAATACATATTTTGTGTTGTTCCAGTAACTTTTAGAAACGGGAGTATTTTACAGTGTCACGTTTCGGAAAAGAGCACTCGTCAATAAAGTTGAAAGTGACTGCTGGTCTTCCTGTTGTAGGATCATTCAGTGGCGTAGCCAGCCCAAATTTTTTTTGAGGGGAAATGTTTGACTTCAGGCGAGAAACAGTTTTTTTGTTTGGGATGTCTCTATTAAAGCACAAAATGAGTCCTAGATATGCTAAAAATTGGGGAGTATTTCCACTTGAGCTCCTTCTTGGTTACGCCTATGGAATCCTTCCTCTTTACATTCCTTCCTCTTTACAAAATCTTTTTCTCGCGTTTCCCAGTTATGTCATCTATATTCTCATTAAGTCTAGCATAATAAAGAATTTTTCCTTTCCAGTGAAGTTTACAAGCACATAATCTCCCTTTAATATTTCAACACATGGTAAGTCATAATCACTGCTATCATCACAAATAGTTGTAGTGTTGAATGGTTGTAACACCTCTTTCATCCACGTTATACATTCTATCTGGAAGATATTTGTTTTTGTCCATAACCGTTACTAGGTTACCATTAGAAAATTCGTTAAATCATTCAAAAATTAGGAATAGCAATGTTGTTTTGCAAAGCTTTTTCGTATGCCAGCTTATGACACTTGTGAGAAGTAAGGCCATGAAACCTTTCCGATAGTTCCCTCACATTTTTCACCAAATCATTGTTCATTTCATCACAGAATATTTTGAGTTTATCACTGAGAGCAGCATAATCTTAAAATAGTTTTGCTCCAGAGTCGTTTCAGTCAACGAATCATTTAAGCATGACGATTAATTTCATATTGGCCTACAACTTCTGTAATTGAAGTGGATTTTGCTACAGCTTTTGAAGCGGCTGTCATAACATCTTCCGAAATAGAAACGATTGGTTTTTCAATTTGTTATTCTTGGAATTCGTTGTACAAAACTATGCCGTAATTCACAACAAACAACAGTAACTGAATTTAACAAACAACTAGCGATTTGGATCAAGTGGGGTAAGTTGAACCATGGTTCAACTTGCACGACATTAATGGTTCAACTTACCCCAGGGAAGAATTTCAACTTGGAAGTTAATTTATGCCAAAACATTAACGTCCAGCTGTGTAAACACAAGGTTATAAACTCTGGTGGAACTATGCCTTGAAGAAGTAACAACATCAAAAAACATGTAGCTTTTACACTATGAATTATAAAACAGCGAAGTACATTTCCATTTTTTCACTTTGAGCTTGCAAAAACACGTCCAACCTGATAGCTTTCTTGACCAAACAACTTTAGATTTGAGTCATAACCCAAAATGTATTCCTAACAAACTCCAAACAATAGGTGTTGCACATAAGATTCTGGACCGCTTCATTGAGCTACAACACGGGTTGGTTCAACTTACCCACTGGTCCAACATACCCCGTTCTCCCCTAATGTTTTTGCCAAACGAGCTTGTTGTAAAATTAATAATATCATAATTTTTTTTGCAATCTATTGCTTACATCAGGTTCAAAAGTACTTTGCATTTATGTAGCATGGAACCTTACCTGTATATAAATGCGTACTGCTCTTTACTTTTAGTCCTTCCTAGGCGAGCACTGATTTTACCTCTGTATCGACCAGTTGCTGTAGGAGAATAACAGTTGAGACGATTCAAAAGTTGAGGAAAGGACTTTTGACGACTATCTTTGATTTCTTGCAGCGCAATGAGATCGTAACGATCTAGAACCTGTAAAGAAAAATATACCAATACGCAAGCTGAAAGACATTTCAATGTTACATAAATTGCGTTTTAGTCAAAGTGACATTTTTAGTTTCAGCTACACTCATACATAAAGTATTCCCTTCGTACCAAAAGTATAGGAGTTAGGTTTAATCCCTAGAAGGTGCAACAGAAATACTTAAATTTTAAGATTTCAAGTTACTTCGACATTTCAAAAACAATCTTTGGTTTTCGCTTACATAAACCATAGATTTTTAGAATTACGTATGCTGTTAGATCAACTTTCTGGTTCCTGTAAACATATTCGATTTTTGCACAAAGTTTGCCACAAACTGGAGAGTTTTTCACTTCACGATTACGGTATCAGGACAATTGCCAACCGGACGATTGCCAACAGCAGTCGTGTTAGTTGGCAGTTTTTCTAAAAGGCAATTAATCAAATTCACTGTAGTCCAAGTTGGCTGTTGTCTGGTTGACAGTTGTCCTAGTTGGCAGTTTTCCGGTTAGCAGTTGTCTTAGTCGGAAGTTGTTCCAGATGGCAGTTGTCCGTAGGTACAGTAGTTGTTCGATTGGCATTGTCCTAGAACCCACGATTACGCCAACATCAGAAATTTGCATTTACACACACTTGAATCAGTATGATCACGTCGGCCTCGTTCCTCATAAATCTTCTTCCAAATGCTTGAACATTGAAGGAACCGATGCGAAGTGGATCGCAAAAGCAAGTAGCGATGAGGAGACAAAAGCAATGGGTCCAAAGCACATCAGCAACATTGAATAGCATCCTACTTGAACCAAGTTCTAAAACTTTGTGATCAACACGGATACGAAACGTTGCAAAATTATATTTTTTCAAGAACCTTTTTGAAAAAAATTATTAAAAAAAAACTTTTTTGAAAAAGTTTATCAGGTTGGTAGAAATGTTGAATTTCAAACTTGTTAGACAAGACCCTGATTGTTTAGGAACATGGGTCTGAATTCACTGATGATCAACCTCATCGTAACAAATCTATCAAGCGTTTTTCTAACACTTGCAACTGTAGCGTGGTGCATGGCAAAAATATCAAAAAGTGAGCACGTTATAAGGCATGTGCATAAAAATCATACAATTACTTGTGCTGTTGATATGAATAATACTCAACTGTAACAGTGAAATTACAGAAACTTTCAATATTTGAAATGCTTCAAATTGACATCCATACACACAGAAAGGTCACACGTTTCACTTCAAAATAATGTCCTGTTGATACATGTGGCTGCTGTTAATATGGCCGGTGAGCGTATGGAGCCAACTTTGTTTAAGGGGTCCGAGATACAAGGCGATCCCTACTGTTCAACAGAGTTTTGAGTTTTTCATTATAAAGTAGATCATCTTTAAATTTTACTGACTTCCTTACCTTATTTTCTACTTACATATGGTTCATCGACTGCTGACATCATCCGTGATTATTCGACCCTAAAATGCCTTTTTTGCACAATTTCTACTTACACTCGCTGTGATTTTATAACATATTTTTTACACTCGCTGTGATTTTATCACAGATGTTTCCATGTTTCATATTTTGACAGTGCACTAACTCTAAAAGATACAGTACATGGTTGTCAAGGCTAACCTGACGTAATAAATATCAATATGCGTCAACAAGAATGGTAACAATTTTCAAATAATTCCCGTAGTTTATAAACCAACAAGCATATTTGTAATGCGGGTGAGCTTACAACGCTAGTATGCCTTGCATTTGCACAACTTTTGCTTCCATAATGACTCAACAATATATCAAGTAGGTAAAAGTTTCCGAGTAACTTTCATTAACTTTGATTAAGATGAAATTTATTTTGCGTCAGACTCATGGTCCATATCACAAGGGGACTCGAATAGCACAATAACGCAAAAATTTCTCGTCATAGCGCAGTGCAGAGCAAATGTTAGATCAGGGTTTCCCAAACTTACTCAGTCCATGTACTCCTTCAGCATTTCACGAGATGAACATGTACCCCTAAAATTTCCTGTGACAAAAAGGCTGAAGAAAATAAAACTATATTAACCAATAAGCATACAATGAAGTTTGAAAATAAAATTCACTGATATATGTATAAATAATTCGAAATGAATAATATATTAACGTACTTTTTCCTTTCTATTGCTAACCTTAAATGTACCCCTTCAGATAGGAAAATGTACCCCTAGTGGTACATGTACCCCAGTTTGGGAACCCCTGTTTATTATTAGATGATAACCATACACAACACAGGGACATCCCAAACACTCAAACAACGCACCAGCTACGAAGGCAATATACGGTATTTTCTCTGTTGAGATGTTCAAAAAATCGAGATTCGAGCGCAGTATTTGTCAAGTTATCGTTGCGTGGTGCCATGCTTCGCGGAACACTATATACTGTGGTTGAACACAGTGAAGATGTGTGTTTACAGCAGCGAGTGGACTGGAGTGTAGGGTGGCGCCCTACATACCCTCGCATAGAATTCGCCCGCATGGCACCATTGCTTTTCACTGTGCAGCAATAAACAGAAAAGCCAATTCGCGCTCACTGTCAATCCGCCATTGTGAGTGATAAGGTTCGCAACCGGGGCGATTTCCGAGGAGAGGTTGTATGCTCTTGAATGTGCTTTTTTTCGAAAAAAACGATATTTGTGAAAGCTTGCAAGTGCAATTACTCAAAAGAAGAATACTCAGGCTAATAATTCCACCCAACATTGGGAAACATCCCATGGGATGTGACAGCACACATTTGTATTTCCCATGAGACAGTAGCCATGTCATAGCAACTGCAGAAGTAGAATGAGAGTGTCAGAATGTTACTGAATTGTCATACTTAGACTATACTTCTGAATTTTAAAGTCAATAAATTTTGTCGTTTTGCATGTCTCTTTGCACATGTAGTCCTTCAGTAGATACTAAACCTAAACTTTCATAAATTTAATAATTTTAATTGAATTGTATTCCATATTAATATTATAATGGGAATCCCGTGGGATGGGACAGGCATAAATTGCTATGTGATGGGATAGACAAATATGTCCCATGGACAATCCTGCAAAAACACCTACAGCACGCCATCAAAATGTTGCACAACACGTTTCCTCCAAGAATCAACTCAGCACCAAAACCGCTGACCGCCACGCTCATGCAAGAAGTTGTCACCATGCACGAAAAGTTTCTTAAAGTGTACCTGCCAGCCGCGCCTGACGGAGTACTCACATATGGGAAAAGCAAATGTGCCTTAAAATACAGCAACAGCAAAGGAATGCCAAGTGCATTATTTGTAAAGCTACAACAGTGACCCACACCAAGCGAATCGATCGCAATTTATTGCGTAAGGAAACTAGTTTCGTGTGTTACACATCTTCAGTCCCGCGCAAAAGTCGGCATATGAGACAAAAGAAAAAATTACGCACTGTTGCTAAGATCAAAACTCAAGAATACAAAAATTGAAGATTACAAAATTATTTTACAATTGTAACTCCTCCACTAAACACAGCTGCAACACTGTTCAACGAACACAGATCGCAACGGCCATTAGGCACTTCTGACTGACAAAACATACTCATCGCGTTTCGCGTGGTTTTTGTCTCAGGCGATCACGTGGTTTGCAACAGACCGTAACGTGC
>Ga0210059_1002235_pt1 | contig 30120 bp, 26 predicted proteins | sample Ectturendosymbi2_FD_188042 | JGI IMG/M metagenome (GOLD analysis project Ga0210059, IMG submission 188042) | Ecteinascidia turbinata endosymbiont from Florida, USA - Sample 2 (SPAdes) (version 2) | ecosystem: Host-associated > Tunicates > Ascidians > Unclassified | place: Key West, Florida...
GTTCAGGTACCGCCATTGTTGTGTCAGCGTCATAACACCAACCTACTAGAAATTCTGGCCGGAACGCCGTACCGGCAATAATTCTTTTACCGGAACGGCGTTCCGGGCCGTTCCGGCTTACTTTCACCTCTGGTTGTCAGGATGTCATGAATATTCGAAATATTAAAAGTGATATTTATCAGTCACGAATTTCTCGCAAGGTTTGTGGAAAACATGGCCAATTGCCAAAAATCAATGGTTTTTAAAAGTCTCCTGAAAATGGCCTTCGTACACTGTTGAGGGATAAAACAAAATTTTTGCAGCCCAAACTTGTCTTCAGTCAGGCGCGCGACCGGGTGGGGGGCATTTGCCCCCCGAAATTTTCAAAACATTGCATAGCAATTTTGACATTTGTAGAAATTTTCAAAGAATAAAGATGAAATTTTATATTCTAATCATTTTTAAGAAATCTTGTTTAAATTTTTCTTTGTCCTGCTCGTTAATTATCTCCTTACAAGATGTATCTTGAGCAGTGGCGTACGCAGAAAATTCTCATGGGGGGGTTCATTCAGTGGTATATGGTGGCCATGTGTATTTGGTGTCCGCTATTTGTGACGTCACACTCTGACATCATGTTCATGTTTCTAAACCAACGTTTTGGCGAAGTTTTTTGATATAGTGTGCAATTTCTTCTACACGCGCTCCCCTTAATTTATACGTCACAGTTTGACGTCAAATTCATGTTTCCAAACCAACGTCTTGGCGATGTTTTTTGACATAATATGCATATTCTTCTACACGCACTCCCCTTAATTTATGTGTCACTGAACTGAACATGAACAATCAGCGCTCCAGGTTAGGATATCTGAAGAAAACGCTACGACACAGAAGTTCATAACTGCAAAAATATGAGGCTACGCGTTAAACAGGGGAGTGAAACGCACTCATCACTGCGTCAGAGCAATTTACAACTGCAAAATGAGGCTTTGCTAATGTCTTGTCGAATATGAGCAGTCGGACACAGAAAGTGTGCGGCTGGACTGGCTGGCGCATACCCCTGTTAGCAAGATCGAATCTTGCTAAATACACAAATTAATAATGCGCATAAAATACGCAAGTAAACTTTCGATTTTTTGTTATGCATAGAAGTTCAGCAAATTTTTAGTTTTCCTTTTTCCCTGCTGAGACATTATCAAATCCCTGAATGCTTCTATGTTAACAACTGCTGTTTTTAGGCTTGTGCAACAGTTTTATCATGCTACAGAATTTGGAAATCTAGCCAATGCGGTCAGCACTTGCGCTGCTTAGCCATAGCAGACAAAACAAAGACAATTGTTTGGGATAAAGTGAACTATCGCGGAACGCAATCTTAAGCATGCACAGTGGACGAAAGATCTGCAAAAAATGGTGAAATGGTCTCTGGATGCAGACGATAACCCAGATTCCCACCAAAATCTCATTATTACGTTTTCGGCCGTTTACAATGTTCCTTAAAATTTGCATGCAAATTAATTCCGTGGCATTTGCATTAGATCTGCAAATTAACAAGCAAAAAGTATGCGAAAACAATTATTTTCCTTTGCGCAGTTAATAAAGTTTTCGTAAAATATTAAGCTCAAGAGGGGGGGTTAACTCCAAAACCCCCCCTTGCGTACGCCCTTGATCTTGAGACAGGTTATCTGATCGAAAATTTCGTATATGATTGGTATTCAATCACAAATATGCTGGAAGGTCAACTTGGGAGATAGTTTGAAATGTTCGTATTTTTAAGACATTTTTTATCTATTTGTTCGTGTACTATTTTGTCTTGGACAGGCCTCAATTTGCACTCGTGAAACTTTATAACATTAGGGTACTGTTGAACCGTGCAAATTGCTGAAACTTTGAAATTGATAAGAGAAATCTTGACATAGCAGTTAGTGCTTCGTCAAATCGCTTGTTCTTCTACGACCTTTTGATTATTATTTTTGTTAGGGGCAAAGCGGATCACCATTATTAAGGGAGGACATTTCTTAAAAAAGCGTTGTTTAGCTGCATTTTCACTTCGAAACCTGATAGTTCAACTAAATTTAGGTTGAGGGCTGTTTCACGTTTTAGTATCTTTCTGGGTTGATCCCAGTACCACGGCTTGGGAAAAAGGTTTAACAAAGTGTCATATGAGTGCTAGCCAAGTGTTGAACGCACCTACCTACCAGAGTATTTTGGCTCCAAATGACGCTTTACAAGACCCTAACTTTGCAACCAGTGCACGTCCTGAAAACGCATAGTCCTAAACGTGCTTCTAAAAGCTTTCACACAACCCATGGATGCCAGAAAAAGGACGTTTTGCCCCAAACACACCTAATCCGTTTTGCCCGAAATGGTAGCATTCAAAGATCCCCTCACCTTTGACAAAGGGTATTTTCAAGTTTGGGATCTTCATTTGTGATAGAAATTCAAGCACATGCTAGAAGAATAGGGCTAGAACGAATTTGTTAAAACAAGACGAAAATTAGACAGGTTTGCTATGGTAGTAGCCTATACATGTCACACGAAAGCCATGACTACACTAGTTGAATACGGAACCAGGTGTTTGTGTGAGAATACTAATTTTTACTCTGTCCTGATCGTTTAGTTTGCATCTTGATTAAAGCTGAAAAGTTCTCAGTTTCGGAAATGTTGCGACGAGAACTTTTATCTGTGTGTCAGGCTTATGCAGAATCACATGGAAATATTTTCAACTACAGAAAAACTGTATGTATGACGTTTGAGGCTAAGAGTGCAAAAAGCACAATCACCCCATTAGTGACACATGGGTGGTAAGAATCTAAAATCTGTTAACCAATAGAAATATCTGGGGGCTGTACTGGATACTGAGCTCTCAGATAACAAAGATATTCAGAGACAACTGCAATAAAAATATTGTGCAGCACACAAGCTGCGAGCCTCTTCTTCCGATGTTCAAATGCAGTTAAAATGTATTTTTTCGTTCCTCTTGTACGCCCATGTATGCATCACAGTTATCGTGGAATTTCAGAAAGACATGCATGAAAAGATTGGTATGGCCTATAATTTTGGTTGCAGAGTTTTATACAACCTGCCCTGGAGAGCGAGTGTTAGTAGTCATGACTCATCAGGTTCAATATAACATCCCTACATTTGAGGCTGTATTAAGAAAAAATATGCACTTGTTTCTCGAAAGATGCAGAAGGTCTAATAACGTAATGGTTACCTGCTTTGATGCAGTCAGATTGTTTATATTCTTCCTTATTCTTAGAACATTGCAACCGCATTTTACTTTGGGACGGAGTGCTCAGACATTGCAGTGTTTGAGGGTGTGCATGTCGCAACGCATTTGTACTTTATCTGGGCTTGACCAGTTCAGGAATTAGCGTCCCGCTTTGCAGTAGTGTTGTACCAAGTGAACAAATAGTGTTAAGAATGCGTCTGTAAACCTGAGGCTCGGCCTCCAACGCCGTTACAAAACGTGCTGTTAAATAACTTTCTGTATCCCGGTGTCAAGCGAAATTTCTGACCTATTATTTTGCTTCTCGGAGTAAAGTTTGACGATTAGTTTTTGATGTGTTGTGTAAATTAAACTTTTTGGTTAGATGTCAGATACCCACAACATGCTACAGTACGGGAATAAGTAAAACCAGTGAAAAATATTGGACTTCATCTTAGATTCAATTATTTTCTTTTTCTAACTGTAACATAAACCCTAACCCGACACACTTACCTAAACACCAAATCTTAAGCCATAATTATCAGTTTTCTCAGCATATTTTATGTGTAGAATGTTGCTCTGTGCATGCGCTATGGCGTGAAGTCAGAAAGTTTGCTTGACACCGGTAATTCAGCCCCCAACGCTGTTGTAAAACGTTCTGTTTTCATAACCAGCGTTGTGCAAAATGTGTGTTTGTACTATGGGCTTCGTGTCTGCGGTAAAAAAACATGTGTGACCGTTTGCGAAAAAGTTGTACCACGGTTGAATGAACACGATGGCGTCATCGAATGAAATTTCATGAAAATTGCCCCCCCGAAATGAAGAGCTGGTTGCGCCCGTCTTCAGTGCATGCTGCAGGCATGAATTCAAACTGAATCTGCAGCATGAAAAGTGATAGAGCAGAAAAAATACTGTTACCAAGTAAATTCATTCCAGCAAATCGTGTCTAACATGCAACTTAAAATCCGTTGGGAAGCAAAAATTAAGGCATTCGGATTTTTCGTGATGTCTCAGCTCTTAGGTTAGGCTAATGCTCAACGGTTTTAGATTCAGAATGATAGTCGAAAAAATTCTGCGAGAAGTGACATTCGTTAATGTTATTTGCTAGGAATTATGGATAAAAGTTGCTACTTCGTGGAGCAGCTGTTGTTACCACCTGCGGGGTGAACAATCAAGTGACTAAATTTTTCAAGATTACGTTACATATGAAGGCAATTTTGGGGAACCCAAAAAAGTTTTTATTAGAGTGTCACAAATACGCTTGACGTCACTGTCACGCAAAAATTCCATCTTCATGATTCAAACACGGAAGCAAGTACACCGGCCTGGGTCGATAGTAACAGATTTCCCTCACAGATTTGCTCTAAACGATAACTAATATCAGCAATGTCCATTTCTAATGGCTTCGGTTTATCCTACTTCAAACGGTCTAGTAAGTGGCGTGAAATACAGAAATGGACGAAGCTCTTTCGAAAATTCGCGCAGATCTAGTGAGATGAGAACGTTTTATGACGAAGCATTTCGCAAAAAATTGGGCTGTCTTATGTGACCAACGCAACGAAAAGCGTCGCATTTTGATCTTTCGCTTAGAGCCGTTACTGTAGCTTTTTCAGAAACACTGCTCTACTTTTGTTATGACAGAAAGACGTCACGACTTAAGTTCAAGTGCGAAGTTCAAGTGCGCAGTGAAGTCTAAGTAGTGAATCACGGTCGCCATCATTACTGAAAGCAAACAGATCCAAGAGGGCAATTTTTTCAACTCAAACAGTCACGGTGACCCTGAAAAATATCGATGGCCATTTTTTTGTTATTCACTTTGATTTCTCCGAATTTTGGACCCCCTCTTTTCCGACTGTTTACTTACACAGCAGGTCTAGATCAGACATTGTTTCCGACAGACACCGCCGCCATTGGTCACCGTGTGGTCAAGCAAGATGTGTTACAAAACAGTAGTATTTTTTCAAAGCAAACACAGCATTTCTTGGCACAGGATCAGTATGATGAACAACATTGCACGATTCACAGGTGACATTGAGTTTACGACAAACCGTGCGATTCGCAATTACGATACAAGCTTGCTCCAGTAGATTAGTGCCGGAAATTCTTGGTTCAGACAAAAGACCGTTTATTCTTATACAGATTTCTATATGGTTATCAACTGGTCAGCGGCACGACAGAAACAAATTAAGGAAAATTGACGAGTAAAGTCACAAACCACAGCGACAAAATGGAAGGTGGAGGTAATGATTGCAGCGCGAAAGTCCCAGCAAACACGAAATTAGTTTTGGCAACACGTGAAAAACAGGACGGTGAATACGTTTTACGTAAAGCTTTTCAAACTTCAAAGAACAGCGGCAAACATCAGCTTTGAGCAGCGTCGAAATCATACTGATACCAACGAATCTTTGCAACACGGCGTGAAAGTAGCGTTTCATGTACATAAGTATCATCAAATATAATTTATTCTTCTTGCTTGCTAACTGACGTAATGCAGAGTTATTAATCAGAGATAGGTCGCGGATGAGGAGCAAGACATAGAAACAGGAAGGCCAAAGGAACACGTCCCAAGTGCTTAGTGGTTCGTAAATACAAAGCTTTGCACGGCGAAAATTGCACATGGTCTTGATTGGAACGCAATCGGTCCAAAGCACTGCACCGCAAAAGGCTCGATTACACAAAACCTAAAATGATTTTGACCTCCTAGCGCTGAGCCCAGCAAGTCGCACAACTTATCGCAAAAAAACTGCGTATGATCGGGGCAAGCAAAGTTATCTACGGACACGGGCTGCTGAATGCAAGTTGCACTATGCAGCCGCAAAACCTTTGGAAAATTATCTCCATGAGCAACTTAATGTCACGTAATTTTGCTTTTTAAAGCGAACAGCAAAATGCATAGAATGATTCCGAATGCAAGCTTTCAGGTGTCTTTCCGATTTTGGTAAATTGGTTTACTTGCAACACGAACACAAGCGCGACAAATCGATAAAAAGTCAATACGAAAACCTTTATATAGGGGCTTCTTTAGGTTCTATCAAAAGCTGATTAATCGCAACGTGGTCCGGTTGAGAGACAACGTACAAGACCGCCCGACCGATATCCTCAGGATCCAAGATCTTCGTTTTCCCGCTGCCGTCATATTGCTCGCGCGCCTACAGCAACGTGCAGATTTGAGGGAAGTTAGAACACAAAAGAAATGGAACAGCAGCTGCTTCTGCTCGTAAAGAGGCAAGTTTATGAGTGATAGTGGTTGCCGTGTCGCGATTTTGAGATGATTGCGAGGTGCTTGAAACAATGTACAGCTCCACAACTCACTGGCCACTTTCTGAAAAACTTACGTATTCTGAAGATGTAAATCGCTTATTGTTAGGAGAGCGAAACACGTCGAACCAGCTCTGGTTCTTCTTTTTTTGTACAGAGTAGAAATTAATTGAAATAATCCCTAAAACGCATTTAAAGTGAAGCACGGAAAAATTATGTTACCAAAGTAACTGACATGTTTTATTCAGCAGTATCATTCTGCAACCGCAATCATCATTCATCAGCAACATTTAATTTTCACCAAAGCAACACCATTATTTTCGTTCTACTAGTACTTGGACATTACAACATTTGCCAATTACGCCACGGGGAAACATACATCCGGGTCGATGTTGACAGCCAAGAGGTTGGTCTTGACATCCCCAGGTTGAATACACGTCACCTTGACGCCCTTCGAAACCATTTCGTGTCGAAGCGCTTGAGAGAAACCTTCCACGAAGAACTTTGTACCCGAATAAACCGCAAGGCCTGGGAAGCCCTGTGAAGAAGCAATCTCGTTATTGCAGATTTTGCGAAGGCAACTCTCTAAACCCAAGGTTTTCTTACCCTTGAGCCGCATGGCCATTGATAAAGCAGCTAAACATAGCTATCAGTGGCGCATAATGCTGCTTTGTTTGTCGTCTGGCTTGCTATTCCAGCAAGGCAACATAAGGCAAAGCCTATCTGTTTGCCGAATGATTTTTCATCACGCACTATGAACGCTTTACATTGTTTTTATTCGCTTCTAGAAAAGATGGGCACTGCAGTCCAATGGCACCTTCAAACACACTAAAATGTTTCCAGAAAAGTAAAAACAAAACAATTTATCTTCCCTGTTACTTTTTGATGAGAAGTAAATATTTGCGTCTTAAAACAAATACAGTACCAACTTTCAAGAAAAAAATTTTAGCGCTCTTTTCAGTCGCTGCCACTGTGCGCAGTTGCAAATTATTTTTTAAAAATGTGTTGACTTGCATATTCCTACAACAGCTATTGTTTTCGGATCTAACCTACTGTATCTCAGGCCACTTTGGATAATTAAGATGGTGAAATAGATCTACCTACATCTATTCGAAATCACTTGAGCATGACAGGCATTCCAGATTTCTTTTCTAGGTTTGAAAAGTTTTGATAGAGAAACAGTGCACTCATCGCAATCGTCAATGCTGGAAATTGAACGCACGCTTAATTCTTGAAAACTTCAGCACAACAAATACCACACTCAGTAACGGTCCAAACAGATGATTTAGAAAACCCCAAAAAATTGTGAAATTCCGAGCCTGATCAGGACATCACAGGAACAAAAATCGGACTGTAAGTGATATGGAGAACGACTTACCGCACGACCGGCATCAGACGACATGTTAACGATATGGCCCCGACCACGTTCTACCATTCCGGGTAAAACGGCTCCCACGCCATTAGTCACTCCTTTGCAGTTTACTTCTATCATCCTGTCCCAATCATCCATCAAAACGCTGGTCATGTGAGTGTAATACATTACACCAGCATTGTTGACCAGAATGTCAACTGGTCCCAGCGTTTCTTCGGCATGCTTGATGAGGTTTTGCACCTGAAAAGTTTGTTACTCAACAAACAACCATGATGGATAAAATAAAGAAAACTCGGAGCTGGTAAGTTCAGTGGGTCGGCTCGTCGCTGGAATGAATGCACACACTGAGCATAAGCATAGAAAGTGTGATGCTGTACTAGCACAACTGCTTTTATAAGCTAATCATGATTGCTGGCTAAATCATTCCGTTTGCGTAGAGCAGGGATCTCCAAACTTTCTTGTCAGAGGGCCGCGTAAGGTATTACACATCAGTTCGAAGGCCGGACATCTTGCGTCACGTGATTGTTTCGGGATATGTTACCTTCCACCAAATCAACAAGCTTTTCAAAAATATATTATTTTTTCGCTATTGATAAAATGGCTTCACCGACTACAGTTTGGAAACCCCTGGCGTAGAATTTAGATCAGGGGTGAGAACTTCTTAACTATCACGTGCTGCATGAATTGTGCAAAGTCAATGGCGGGCCGCAAAAATTAATTGATCTTGAAATTCTACCTTTACCTTCTAAAAAAAATAAGTAGAGAAAAATATGTCATGGAGCGAGAGATACTTCTCTTGGCTGCCTGTCTACGTGTATGCTTGTAATGGAGTTTCATTTTGACGCAATGTTGTGTTCTAACTTGGGTAACGAAAACTCTGATGCGGGTCGATATTAAATGTTCACGCAGGCCGCATTTGGCCAGCGCAGGTTCCCAATCCCTGGTTTAGATGGTCGGTTATACCAGGGGTCGGCGAATACTTTTTGGCACGACCCTAAAAAATAGTTGTAAATTCTAGCGACCCAAACATTTCGTGAGCATATTTTTGTAGAAAATACTTTACAATTAAATATCAATTTTAAGGCGGCCACTGATTGACAGTAGCAATTTTCTTGCACAAAACTGTATGAAAGTTAGTACATAAAACAGTAAATCATTGCATTTATTCTGTCCAATGAGAATCGAAAATTTAAAATGCTAAATTTAAATTACTACGTCACCCAGAGTGGAAGGTCTCGCGACCCACCATGTGCGGACCTCTGGGTTATACTGCACAAGCCATTCTAAACAACACACCTGCTTCCTGTGGGTGACATCACACTGACACAATGATACATCGGTGGAGAACTGCTCGATGGACAACTTGACGTCAGCTAACTTGTCAACATTTCTTGCAGCCAGGCACACCTGCACGTAATTTTTTCATTAAGCACGAAACATGTCGTCAAAACGTCGCAAGTACAAGTTGGCAAAAGACGGAGGTCACTGCTCGATGCTGCATGACATACACACAAAAAAATATTCATACGTTACTAGTCGGGTGTCTCTTCACCGTACTTACTAAGCGCCATAGCTAATGGGAGCACGAGTTGTCCTATTTTTCTATTCGGTAGAGCATGTTTGCCGATATAACAGATATTGCGTTTCAGCAACATTCGGTCACAATTGTTGAAGGTAAATTTCTTCGCAGCAAATTTTGCCGTGTTTCTAGAGGATGGTGTGGAGCGTGTGGTCACGAGGTTCCACCAATATAGGTTCTCATTCGCAGTGAGCAAATATCGTCTGCGTCAGGTTCTTTAAGTAGGCGGGAAATCGGTGAAAATGATGCGCGATCGTGAATCTGGTGTTACCTTGGTGGAGAATCACAACGATTTTGAGGAAACTGTGAACGTATGGACTCAATGCCTTTGCTTGAATTTCTGATCGAAGTCGTCACTTAGTTAACTGAAGTAGAATAGTTAACAGGAGGAGATTAGGCTATGATTATATTTTCTGACAGACATTTTCATAACACCGTGACGATTACAGTTTTTCGGTACAGTCACTTGCTGAGAGACTGCACCGAAAAGCGATCCAATTCTTATTCCAGTTTATAAAATTCGCCTTAAGAACCTGGTCACGACATTTTATTGGGCTCCATGTGTACCATTTGGCGAGCTCTACATATACTTTGAGCTGCGCCATCTGAATCGTATTCCACGAATGATTTGAGACCTGCTCACAGTCCCAACAAACGTAATGGTTACGCTGCCAGACGATACCTACCGTAATGTTACACTCCTACAAAAGCGAATTCGTTTTAAAGCCTAGCACTTGGCGCTTTCCCAGTCTATTTTGTGGTCTTCTTCAGCACACTGGGTTAGCGCTTTGTTTATTTGTTTAGTTTTTGTGTCCCGTTTGTGTGCACTCTTCGCTGTTTCAAGGAACTTCAGGTGTTTGGAAAAAATAATTTTTAAAATGAAATCAACCGACATTTCCTCATAAAATTTATACATACAGCAATTACTTCTGCCATAAAGGTAACGCAACCTTCTAATGTTGTCTATCGTTTAACTTGCTCTTGTGGAAAATAACATGTAGATGAGATTCAACGGAATACGAAATTCAGAAGAGAGGAACACAACCATGCTGGCTCAAAATCCCGTAACACAGATGGGATGAACAATTTGGATGAACATTCTTATCACAAGATTGATTACAGTAAACCAGAAATTATTCTTTATGCAAATAACTACCGCGATAGATTAACGAAAGCATTTTCTAATAAGCGTTTCTAGGAATCAAATTACAAGAACCGTCTCGCACCATTGTAAGTCTTCAAAACTCAGTCTAAACCTTCTTGTAGCCATGAAAACAAAATGTAGAAGTAGGCTTAATGTGGAAGATAACTTGATATGTGCATTTTCATGTTTTGAGCCTCGAATATCTTTGCTTTCTAACAACAAACAGGCTCAGCCTTCGCATTGATTGTAGTGCACGCTGAATTATTAAATGTTGCTTTTAGTTGTTTTTGTTTCTGTTCTATGCATGTGCAATAGTTTTCGCATTGCAGAAGTTGTATAGTCGGTGGGCCAAGGACTCGGTTTATTAACTGGACCACATGCTTGAAAAGATTGAGAATCCCTGCTCAAGGTGACGGAGCCCTGGGCTAAGAGGGTTCATCTTACAACCAAACGGAGCGGGAGCGGAAGTACTAAACTAGAGCTGCCTAAGCTGTCATGTTTCACTGATGATGGATGAAGAACATCGGAAACATTTTCAAATAATTACTGATGATTTTGCTGCGGATTTTATGGTTTTCCCAAAACTTCTTCTGTTTCATCAATGGAGTGTTTGTCACAGTTCCGACAATTATGAAAATACACACCATTTAGTTCTTACTAGACTGACTTATCCCATAGTCTTTCATTGCTTTAGCGTCATAGTCGTTTCAAAAGTCTGGGTACGGCCATTCTTTACGTGGAATGAACTTCGCCCTGCCACGAATGACCAAATGCTTCACAAAAAAAGGAAATCTTGAATGGTAAAGTATTGCGTTGTTAAGTTGAAAACTTTGTGCTTCCGTAAGATGAGCAGCAACTTTTCTGTAGCTCATACGTTATGGCGATATTTTTTGTTTTTTATCCAGTGACAGGGTGTCCATTTCATACGTTAACTGACACAAATTGTTGATAACCAATGCACTCCAGAACCAAGTGAAATTGCAATTGACAAACGTCTAGCTGCTAGACAATTCCTTTCTCACTAATCACTACTTGTCGATATACACGTTGTTCTTCCACATTTTTTTCCAACTAGTCTTCTAGGAATGAAGTTCATGCACCAATTGCGTGACAAACCAAAGCGAAAACAGGAAGTATTGAAGAAGGAAACAAAAACCACAAACTCAGTAAAGAGATGTCTGACTAGCATAACTAAGTCGACTTGATTGCATAAGTGCTTGTGCAGCAATGCGGAAGAAATGCACACTGCATGGTTTCGTTCAAACGGTTTTTACACTGTGAAAGCAATACGAGGTGCTGCGTGGCAAACTCATGTTTTAGGTAAAGAATCAAAGTAGGCCCTTTTATTGCGCCATTTCCAAAGAAATGCATCCAAGAAATCTTTAGTTATGAACTCTTTACCTTTGCACCAGCTTTTGCAAGATGACAAGCTACTGCTTTTCCGATTCCACTTGACGCGCCTGTAACAACTGCAACTTTCCCTTGTAATGGTACATCTGAAAAAAAAAACAAAAAACAGAGCATAAGCCAATAGACAAAATTTAAGTGTTACAACTGCTTGAGAGTAGGAAGCTCACCATAATGGCAAACTCATCCGTCACTCTGCTTTACAAATTCATCCTTTACTATATTCTAATAAAGTTCATACAAGAAGCTAGTGGCGTGTTAATGGACGCAATGTGAAATAAGATGATTAAACAACTTTCCTGTGCTGTGTTGACCAGCAGGCTTATAACATCTTACAAACGATGGCACCATAAAATGTTATAATTGGAGTTTTGACAATGTTGGACTTCTCTGCTAAATTTGATAGAAACAGCACATCTAAATCAAGTTTAAAAAAACAGTAAACTATTTTAAGATGGCTAATTGGGCTCTCTGTTTCACTAGAATATCTTTACTTGTACAGCAGCATGCAGTTCTGATTCATAAGCACATCTATATAATGTCATATTTAGTGCTTTGTACTAAAAGCATGTTTTATAATGAACACTGTCAGCAGAACTAGTTTTTTTAAGTAAAAAGTGTCTCTCAGTTCACCAACTGAAAAAGTTACAAGCTACAACCTCGCACAGGTTATATGAAGTAGCAAAAATAGAAGTGAAAAGTAGCTCCTGATTCCAATCACTTTTATATGAAAAAACAATGGGTTTCAGTTGCATACATCACAGAAAATAATCTTATGAGAGCGTTTTTGCATAATGTGCTGTTTCAAATCCTACCAAAGCAATTTATGTCTGACAAAGGTGAGAACAAGCTCTAACACAAGCTTGTGTAAGTCACACATTGCAAAATACTTGAACACAAGCATGGTTTATATCACTCAACATTCATGTTTGTGGTGGCAGCTATCTGAGTAGATCATAGGTTTTCAAAGTGCTCCATGCGGAGCCCCAGGGCTCCGTGAGAGAAACCTCAGGGCTCAGCGAGCTATTCGTTTGCTTATTAAAATATCAAAATAAATTTATTGTGGGGCTTCGTAAATTATGGTCAATCTCTATGGGCTCCATAACACCAAAAGTTGGAGAACCCCTGGGGTAGATCACATTTGTGGACTGCTTCTGTACATAAATTTAGGTATGAACTTAGACTGCCTTTGCCTAAATTTATAAATGCCTGTACACATTTACTAAACTAAGAATAGTTTTAAACTGAAATGACAAATTCCTAACAACTCCATTCTGTATTACTTTTGTTTTGTGCATTATGATTATTTCATCCTACTCTTCCAAACTGAAACAATTTTCCTCATTCTTTGCCTTCTGGCATAGCCTTTTGCATGATAAACATGCATTATATATGTATAGTCTTGCAACTAATTTTACCACAAAAAACTAATTAAATCTGGTTAATTCAGTTTTATGGTTAAAAATTTCAAATAAACTTTGGCTACCTGGGCTTTGATTTTAACAAGAACAGTTTTTATGCAACCCAGTTTAAATCATCCCAAATCATAAAAATTTAAAAAATACACAGAAAAAAAGCATTGATAAATATTGTAGATCTAAGTATGCAAAAATGTTTAAGAAGTACCATGTCTTAGAAAATAGTCTTATTACACAACAGTTAAGTTTTCCACAACCATTGCATCAGCAAGTCCTCGTAAAAATATCACTAAAGTAATACTATTACTAATATACGGTAAAGAGGCAAGTAGCAATACTCATCTAGATAGCCCAGAAACCAGTTACTTAGTAAAGCTTTCCCTTCAGTTATAGCCTAGTATTATGCTAAAATGCTAATGAAAATGTCCTTAGAAGGGTAGTTATTTGAGGTGGAGACTCACACCCCTTGTACACAAATAACAAGTCGGCTACTTACTCACTCAATTGCTCAAACAACAAAAAACAAAAATATTTAAATGACAATGCAGATGCTAAGCAAACTAAAGTTCTTTAGTTTAACTGTTGAAGACTGTGGCACATGCAGTAACAAAAACTCACCATCAGACATTTTGCAGAGCAATAGCTTCGAAAATTCTACAGGAAGTAAAACCAACGAACTAGATTTATAGCCTCACGGTGATGAACTACATGAAGCGCTACAGTGATGTTTTATACCAGGCCTACAGAAGAATCCAACCGCTGAACCTAATCGTTTATTAGCCCAACAGTGCACGCCAGTGATGCCAGGTTATTTTCCAAGAACAAGCAAGTAAATTTGAAAAACAAGCCAAAAATAGGTAATTTAACCGAAAAACAAGCTTAAAATGCATTGGCAGGAAAATTCAGCAAAACGAAAAATTAGCAAGAAAATCAAATAAAGAATCAGGGTGGAAAATCCGAAAAACAAGCCCAAAATGAGCAAATCTTCATAAAAACACGCCCAATATGCTTTTAGCAGTAAAATCAAACAACAAAAGTGCCATAAAATTTGAAAAAAAAGCAAACAAAAGCAGAAATCTGCAAAAAACAAGCCCAAAAAACAAGCAAATTTCAATTAAAACAAGCCCAATAACAAGAAACTCGCAAGTCTTCAAAAAAACCCGCAACTCCACAAAAAACAAGCCCAAATTTGCGGGAAAACCGCAAGGTTAGCAACACTGTTGCACACAGGCTGCAGAGATAACCTGACCTATTATGTAGTACTTCGCTAGCATCGCATATTCGCATGCGCATCCCACAGCACGTGGTTTACCAGCTGTCGACCAGCAGCCTTCCTTGGCAACGTCATGAGAGACTGGGTTGAATCAAGGCCTTCTCGCTTCTAGAGATGTTCTCCCTAGAAGGCCTTGCCCTTGGTTGAAATCCGGGTGCTAAGCCGCAGATATAGCCAGATTTCAAAATGCTTCATAGCCAAATTTCACCAAAAATTAGCCAAAATTGGCAAAAACCTGCAGCCAACAATAGCCAACTCTGAAAACTAACGAAAACATCAAAAGTTACCAAAAAGTTCAGTTTGTCAATTCCGTGGACTGTAAAAATAGTCTCTGGCGCACTGAGGAAACATGCAATCTTTGCAAAGCCAATTTGACTAGGCAATGGCTGTAGATGATGTACATATCATCGCACCTAACGTAGCCTGGATTATAACATGTATCCACAGCCTCCGCCATTTACAAAACTATTTAGGCCAAACGAAACAACTGATTACTGCTGTCAAAACTTTTGTAAACCAAAGTTTGACAAGTCACCATGCCGCGGCATGATAATGGAGAACGGCATTACGCTGGTGTTTCTGGTGCATATTAGAAGCATGATAGCTACTTAAATCTGATCGATATGCTCTGATTTCGCAGCGATAAAACTTGCACGAGGCTTTCTCAGCATTACTTCGCACTTTTCGAATGAATGTTTTACAATCGTTCATCCCTTGACATTCTTTCTTTGAAACCTGACGCTACTTCTTCTCCATCAATAATAACATCTGAGTGTTTTAGAACAAACTAAGCTGGAGACCTGGGCATCTGCCATCAATAAAGTGATGATTAGGGCAAGCATTTATTGACCTAAAAAAAGGACTTAAAAATTCAAAAAATTGACTTTATTGACCTAACAAAATTTAGACTGCATAATTGATATTTCTTGAGAATTTCTTGAGATTTTATATTAATCAAAACGAACATTTATTAAACGAAAACACACAAATTCGCAACGAAACTTGCGACATATGTCTATGTGCTATTGCGAAATATAGTAAGTCTAAGTCTTGCGACATAACAGGGATGAGCACGGACCAGGACTGGATCGGACTTGATCAGGACTGAGGCCAATTTTGGCCGGATCAGGACTGGATCGGACTGAGAAAATTTTTGTTGCGTTTATGTGATTATTCTGAACATATCAACAATTTTAGTTGTGATCCGATTTTACAGATTTGCTGAATGGAAGTGTATTTTGAAAGGTAAAAGCTTTGCTGAGGTAATTTGCAATTCGAACTGTATCCGCCTTTGTGCATAGATAGCGCTGAGCTCTGCTAGCAATGCGAACATAGTTGAGTGGTTAGTATCTACACCTGCTGTGCAAGTGTTCGTTGATTCTGCTCTCACCATTTACTTTGGCTCAGCTTGAAGAGATAACACCTTTGATGGGAACACTTTTATGTGCTTTTTTAAAATGATTAGGGTTTGTGGCAGTGGTTTTCAACCTGGGGTTTGTTTGCCTGTTTTCTGTGAGCCGTGAGACGAGCTTCTGATAAATATATTCATAATTACTTCTATATTTTATATTTCGTACATGGAACCTCTTCTTGCCGTACCCAAAACAGTGGGGTTACCTGGCAGTAGCGCAGTCAATAATTTTGTTCGGTAGGGGCAAGTCAATGTTGTCGTCAGTCATTGACGTCTTGAGTCCAACTGTTACTCCGGTTTATTTTCTAACAGCTGAAAATTGATACTATGCACCAGCAAAAATCTGACAAAGTTTGTTTTGGGGAGGCCATGGCGTCTTCGCTCTCATTCTGAATGCGCTACTGAGTACTGTTACCTGGCAAAAATGATGGCCTACTTTTTCATTCAATATTGTTTTAAGTATGATTATGACCATTACAGTAGGCCTACTGTTGCATTCGGCAATGCACAAATAAATGTGTCAGTGGCGTAGCCAGCACAAATAACTTTGTCAGTATAGGGGTTTCCTTTGGTGTAGGAACCTATGTTGAGGTTTGGGGTGTTGCCCAGCGTAGAGGTTGCTTGCGAGGAATGCTGTCGTTGCATGCAGAGAATAGAATGAAAGCCTATTCGAATGCTAATAAAATCTGTCATAGACATTACACAAAGTTCTGAAACAACATGATTTTTTGCTTCATTTTTTGATGCTTTTTTGCTTGATTTAAATCATGATTTTTATTGCTTGATTTAAATCATGATTTTTATTGCTTGATTTAAATCATAATTCAAATCACTGATTTAAATCAAATGATTTAAATCAATCAACCCTGGGTGTAAATGGCTTGAAAAGTTTCATATGTTTATGATGATGTAACACAGGGGTCTCCAAACGTTTTTGACCGAGGGCCATATAAGCTATAAAAATATATCGAGTGCAGGACGTTGTAGGTAGTGTGATTGTTTCGGGATATGTTATACAGTATTCTACCAAATCAACAAATTTTTCGTAAATACATTTCGCAGTTTTTTTCAACATTATTTTTTTCATCATTGAAAAAATGGCTTCGCTGGCCGGATGAAATGGCTTCGCGGGCCGCATTTGGCCCACGGGCCGTAGTTTGGAGACCCTGATGTAACACAACGATAGTAGCCATCGGAAGAAACGTTCGTTTCCACCACAATTTACACTTTATGACGAAAGAAAGGTGCAGTTCGGCTGCGGCTATTTTGAGTCTGCATAAGAAGATCGGGATCATTGATACCAGTGTTGCCACTTCTGATATATTAACGTGACATCAGGTGTGATGTTCCCAGATAAAATTCTTATGTTTTGTCGACAGACCTGATGTTGACTGGGTTGTTTTTTTTTTCACCCAGTCAACATCAGGTCTGTCGACCTTTCACTTTTTTCCTCTCATTCTCATCTCACTTTTTTCCTCTCATTTTACTTTTTTCCTCTCACTTTTTTCCTCTCATTTACTTTTTTCCTCAGTTTCACATTTCCTCTCATTTTAGGACGAAAATAAGTTAGTTCCTTGCATCAATTTCTCACCCTAATGTGTATTTGGTTATCGTTTCAAACAGAAGAGGCTCTCTTCGGTACGTTGAGACTAACCGTTTGCGTAAATTATAAACGACTTCTCCATTTACTGGCGAAATTTCGCTCTGTTTCGGATTTAACGAGGGTAGTCGCGCTTTGTTAGGTTTGTTAGTAAAAGCATGTAGCTTATATGAAACTGTAGCTTAAAAATTTGATGTTATCTCTTGTCGAAAAAGGCAGCAATCTGGTGTTAACGAGACTGACCCCAGTGGCAACACTGATTGATTATCAAGGGCAGTCAGCAACCACTAGCTTTCGCACGCAAATGTTAACGTTTTCGTGACATTTGTGCAATAGGCGTGATGCACGAGTAGAGAGTCATACCCATGCCAAAAGAACGATTATTAGGAAAAAGTTACCAGCGAAATCAAATATATTTGCATTCAACAAAACCGAAAATACTTATAGGCAATTCAGTAGTGATTACAAAAACTGGCAGACAGTCAAATTTGTAGGGAAATCAGTTGCTGTTGGGGGTCCATGATACTTAACGCAACATAGGAATTAAGAATATAATATAGAGTTGTATTCTTGTATCGCTTCTGAATAACAAAAAAATTTCAAACGAGTATTTTATTTGAAACAAATAAATTTCATCACGGGGGGCCCCCTTCCAGCGGGGGGCCAGGGGTAGTTGCCTCCGTTTCCCCCCCTTAATCCGGCCCTGCCTGTATGCTGCTTGGAACTTCCAACAATAAAACTTGGCGGCGGACCTGCACAGTGCACCAACGTAGCATTAACTACTAAAGAATCCGCGTTCTGCGCGGCGAAGGTAACAAACGAGGATGGATGAGCAAAGTCACTCATGACCCTCTAACTGGGGGTAAGCGAGTGTATTGTAGCTATCTATTATTTTTAACCACGTCCGCGTTGTACAGTTGAACATAGATACGATCAAGGTTGTATATCCTGCAAAGTGCATTGACTTTGCGGCCAGAGAGCAATAATCAGTGGTTTTTGCGCTGGTGTTTTTTTATTTCTGTCAATATTTCTTAGACAAAAGCTTGGTTCAAGATTCCGTTTTCTCCTGATAGTAAAACAAAGAAAAAAATGAACATAGGTTAAATTAACTGCTAACACTATTCCTTTGAAAAGGTTTTTCGGTTCTCCGCAACTAGTGACCTAGGTAAAGTTGGGCCCGGTTCAAAAGATACCTATGGTATCTCCATGTGCAATTTTAAACCATAAGTTAATTGGACAATTCTACATGACTCGCAGACACTTCTGCAGGCCATTGTCATTCGTAGTGCGCCATACAGAGGTAGAGTGTCACATAACTCCATTTTTCTCAAACATTTGTTGGGTTTGGGAATGAATGAACATTAAAAATGTTTAAGCTCAAATCTACACGGAATACACGTATTCTGAGCGTTTTAGTCATGTTTTTCAAATTAATGCGGGCCACTTTCATTACTTCGGTTCTCACCAAGTGATTTTTGCGGGAGAGGGCCCCTTGGCCGCGGGTTTCCCATTACCGCATAGGCAACAATTTATTTAGAAAACAGAGCCTTTCAATTCATGTAGCCCCAAAATCCTCCGTTTGTCCACAGTGCTCCATTTGTAAGCATTGACTATTATATCGGCAATGCATTTTGCATTATTCCAATAATGGACAATGAATGTGCTTTGTACCATATGTAAACAGCGTCTTCAGTTGGTTAAACGTTGTAATAATGCCTATTACTTGCTGAGACTGCTTGTCATCGAACATTTTGACCAATATATGTAAATTTACAAAGTGCAAATGAAGACGATGAGTAGCTTGAAAAAAGTAGCGAGGTGCCAGTTTGGACGTGGAGATAGGTTTGAGAACTACACCTAAATTTGCCGATTGGGACATCAACAGCGAGAACGCCATTTTGGTGTCACAAACCAAGACGTTGCGCAAGTTAGTGTAATAACATTCTCTTTGACTGTATATAGGTAAAATACTAAGGGCACTGGTGTGGATGTTACCTTGGAAGAATCTACCCTTTAGTCAAATCACGAAGTGGTTATCAACGCGTTAGACTACTGCTGTGTTGTAGACCCTCCCGAATTCGACTGTTCACGCACTAATAACTTTGTATAAACCAACTAAATGTTTACTTTTTTTATTACCCATTAGACGCAAATTTTTATGGTTTGGTTAAACAGTTTGAAGATGGTGCACATCGTTGAACAACAGCATAGCCTACAAGCAGGGCACCGACTAGGGGGGGAGGGGGGGGCAATGCCCCGGGGCGGCACTTTTCGGGAGGGCGGCACTTTTGGTGAAAAGAAGGAACAGCAAATGGTCTTTCAACCGGAAGTTTGGTTTAGGTTTTAGTTTTTGGTTAAGGTTGGACTTACCATACGTCCTGGTTTGACCGGGACTGTCCCGGTTTAAACGTCTGTCCCGGTTAGCAAAATGACCCGGAATTTCACTTCAGTGTAATTTTCAAAATTAACTTCAGCCTGATGATGCATTGTTATGAAATAATTCCGTCCTGAAAGGCTTGACTTTGCTTTAACCCCTGGCTTACTTTACTACCTAAATTAATTAATTTGTGTTAGCTTCTAATGGGCCGTTGTGTCTAAAATAAACCAATAATAATAATACAGGAATTTCCAACGCTCTTTGGGGGGGCGGCGCTTTTTGGTGGGGGGGGAACTTTTTTCGACTCGCCCCGGGGCGGCACTTCCCCATGTCGCGGCCCTGCCTACAAGTTGTTTCTTATTGAGGCATCCAATGAATTTTTGCACAATAAAGTTTTCTGTTAATCTACATGTGCACTATGTGTGGTACAACTATAGGAATTTGTGGTGCATAAAAATATTAACCTGTTTGTTTCACGCGTTAACGAGATAATTAACCTTCTCGGAAGTGGTAGGACGACTGGACGCTTTTGTGCAACAAGATACTGCACCAATGGCGTACACAGAATATTTTCATGGGGGTTTCATTAAGTGGCATATGGTGGTCATTTGTATTTGGTATGCGCTGTTTGTGACGTGACAATTTGGCGTCGTATTCATGTATCCAAAGCAACGCTTTGGCGAAGTTGGTCAACACAATATGCATATTCTTCTACACCAGGCTTCTTAAACTCAGATTGCTCCGAGGGCCAAATGAAGACTTATAAAGTAACCCGAGGGCGCATTACGACGCTGACGCAACAATGACGGTACCTGAACCATTGTAGAAACAGCTTTTACATCTTATGTCCTGCGAAAGGTATCGTAAGTTATAGGCAAATCATTTCTAGCCGACCCTACGTTCGTTTGAAAAGAACTTGGTCACTCCCTAGCCGAGCACTTTTAAAACATTGTAGTGTGGCGTGGTGATTCGCCACATATAGCGTTGAATGCGTAGTAGCAATAGTAGAGTCTTCCAAGTCGAGTGGGGATGCTCTATTGTTGTTACGCCCAGGGTCGTGGGTTCGACCATCTATTCAGGTGGCTCAAGGCGACGCAGCATTGTGGCTGCAACAAATGGCTCCCAACGTGTTGGTGACTGGAATACCCCGTTGAAGGTCGTCTTGAGCTTGTGAAAGGGGGAAGTAATGTGGCGTGGTGATTCACCACGTATAACGTTGAATTCGTAGTAGCAACAGTAGAGTCTTCCTGGTCGAGTGTTTGGTCAGAAACATTCAGAAAACTGGTCAGAAACATTCAGAAACACCTGTTTCAAAGCATAAATCTCAACTCCAGAATATACCTTTGGAAGATAAGTGGGTAGGTGGTGGTGGTGAGGGAATGACATGGCGCTTTGACAAATTCGAAATATACGAACAAAGCAGCTTTTCGTCCATCTCAGGATAAGCTACTCCGATTTCTAATATCGCTGCCATCAAATTTGGTTGCTCGAATGTTGTAACGTACTGGAATAATGATTCATCCCTGTGAAAATAAATGGTATCACCTAATTGACACGCAAATCAACATTCAGAACATGATCCTCCCCATGTGAAATAAATATTACGATGCTTTGTTCCGATGTTGTCTTCCGCTTTGTGCGCTAGCTTTTCTCTCAACACAGCTTGCTTACTCCCACCGCAGCGTTTAAAGCGAACTCGTGGCAGATTTAAATGCGTACCCCAGAGACTTACTGCCCGCACATGACTTACCATTTTTGTCTACCGTTGTTAGTCATTTCACCAAGAGTTAGTTTTTAGTTGGAAAATTTTTTCAGCCATTAGCATCAACTAGTTAGATGTTTCAGTCGTTTATTTATTTGAGTAAACACTTATTTCATGAGTCAGTTTTTTTTGTCGCCACTAGTATTCTTGATGTCAGTCAGTTTGTTAAGATGTTATGATTTATGAGCTTGTGTTACGAAATTTTGATTGTAGTCTTGAGTTTGTTTTTCCTCTGCTGTTACTTCAGCCTTTCAACTTTTCACCCGTAAGCTTTGCTTGCAATTTTCAGGACTGAGAATGCGTAATTTTACGTGAAATCGATTTCCTATTAAAATTTGCTGATCGATTCCTTGCTTACACCCATCGTGGAAAGTACATACTTGAATAGAGATATGTGCAAGTTTGAATCATCGCAAAAAGATGAAAGCAGATGGCAGTCGATTGATTCCTCGAAAGCATACAGAAACACTAGTGCTTGTAAGTGTCATCCCTGAGAATAACGTGCATCGTTGTTCGAAATCACAGAAAGCAGATTTGGTAATTTAGGACACCCTTGCTCAGTTAGAACTATGAGGGTTTTTGAACAAATATCAGAATCTGTTTATCCACTTAAGGTCAGTGAAAGAAGCGTTTTTCACCGTAAGCTGCTGAGAAAGTATTAAAACCATCGTGTACGAACAATGTTTGGGTGCATCCCAATAAGGAATAAGCAGATGTGTTACTGACACGTAACGCACCACGCTTTTATCCGTTTTGGCGAAATCGATTTCACTCTCCTTGATTTATTTCTGCGACAAACTTTATCTATTGGTTAACCAATGAGTGCCTGTTTGGGAGACCAATACAAGTTTCGAGTCGTATAATGTAGGCATAGTTGTAAGAAGTGATAGGAAAGAGAAAACGATGACCATCCCGCAATTTTCGTGAAAAGCGAGCGAAATTCTATAGAAAATGGACCAACATCTTTGCAGTTTAATAAAATGTTCCTATGAAATTAAAAAAAATTAGGAAATTACAGGTATGTTGAACGAAAAATCTGTCTGATGTAATTACTGACCGTTTTCATTTTCATGTAAAACGGGTGTCGTCAAACTACGGCCGCGGGCCAAATCCGGCCCGCGGAGTCATTTTGTCAATAATGAAAAAATAACAAATTGACGAAAAATTTGTTGAATTGGCAGAAGGTAATATATCCCGAAACGATAGCATTATGTAAGTTATCCGGCTCTCGAACTGTTTTGTAATAGCTTACGTGGCCCTCTAACAAAAAGGTTTGGAGACGCTGATCAGGCCCATAACCAGGAGGGTGCAGGAGCGCGAAGCCCCCCTAGAAAATTTTTCGCCGTCCCTGGAAAAATGTGTTGGACGTAGTAGTTTGAAACTATTGGAGATATAGTTTAAACAATTGGGGACCCTCTCAGAAAACTCTTCGCCCCACCTGGTGCTCCAAGCTGGTTACGGGCCTGCCCCTGATGTAAAACAACGGAAAAGGTGTCGCACAAATGTTTCGTTATGTGGCTCTTTTTGATCTGGGTATTTTTTCAGGAAAAACTGCGAGTGGTTAGTCAAAATGTCCCTGTCACATAATTTTATTCTCGCAACCTTGCATTTTTAAAACTTATCTAATTAATTTATATATTTAAAAACGTTTACAAATTTCGTTTGCACCAATAAAGTTTTCACAATCAATTTCACTAAATACACTTAACTTCAGACCTCGATCTTCTAAAAACCTTCTCATATGGCGACTCATTTTGATTTACTTTTCCCATACATCTTGTATGCAAAAAATAAATATATGAATGATACGTGTAGATTCTAACTTTCAAAATATGTTGCTAGATTTATACAAAATCTCCTGGATTTATAAATATCTATTGATTTTTTATGAAACTGTCGATAAGCACAGGTGTGCAAGGCAAGGTGTGGAGGGCAGCCAGCACTCAAGTGCTGCAAAATTTTTCGTAACCATACGACAAAAGTATGACTGTGGTTGTGAATTCGTAGGGCAAAGAAATGAGTTGTTCAGAGCAAAAAGATGACAGTTGTGAAGTCAAACATGGAAAGTTGGGGTCTTAAGGTTGTGCGTCGAAACCGGTGAGGGCTTACGTTGTTAATTTTATTCTGGTTTGGAACAAAGCGGATGACATTTTTCATCATGCTGTTTTAAGGAAAATTACGGAAATTCTGTCAAATATCAGAAGACAGAAATCCAACTCGCACGAAGAACATGCGTTACAGCAGCGTGTAGAGTTGTGTAGGCAACAAGTTTGCTGCAAAATGTTTAATGTTTAATGTTTAATTTAGGTATCACCGTAATAATGTACATACGCGGTTGACGTAATTGATTCCAACATCTTCTTTAGATCTGGGTGCCCGTTTTCCTGTTGCTCAGGAATCTTTTGAACATTTTTGCACCACTCTTTCATCGAAACTTTTTTAAGGTTGTATCCGAACCTTCTTTTGAGCCATTGAAATAGCCACCTGCAAAAAGCAAACCCTTTTAATGTTGCATGAAAAATCCAATTCTGATACATTATACAAGCTTCACGCAATGCTCAACTGTTTGAAAAACATGCTTTCTTTCGTACCTATTACATGTCAATGCATGCTTGATAATTGTGCAATAGGTAAAGTGTTTTAAACGACTGCGTGTGGCTTGTAGCAATGCCTCACGTATGTTGCATTGCATTGTTGAAAATAACGTGTTTGTTAATGCCAGTATCAGATTACTATCTCGTCAAGACATTTGATGCTTTAATGCATTTGTTGTGCAATGTGCATCTTCATCTGATATCTGCATGCGCACACTTGAAATGTCTGTTGTTTTTCACACATTTCGGATTTTATCCAAAACATTTAACTTTTGTATGATGATGACGACAGGTTGAAGTAGTCGCTGCTTGCTGGGTCGGTGTTTCAGTGTTTGCTCTTTTTTGTTATTGCTTGCACGAACGTACTAACGTCTCTGCGCTGTGTAGCAAGCAAATGCTTCTGTATTTCCCGTTGGCGGGAGACTATAAGTTACCCCTTGATTTAAACGATGAACTTGTGATAAGCTCATTAATAAATATATATAACTTTGTCTTATTCACGTTTTGAATGTCAATGAGATTTTAGGTTGAACTGGATTTGATGTAGATTTTCGGTAAATGCATTGTGTACACCTATCGGTTGAATATATTTTCGGGCTACCGGGCAAAGTAAAACGTTGCAAACCCATAGTCCTGCATGCACGTTGAATGGAATAAAATATTACTGTGGACCTCTGATTGTCAATAGGATGAAACTTCTTTTTTTCAGAAAATTGGCGTGCTGTTACAATTTGGTGATCGATTAAATCTCACCCAATGCATACCTTCCGGTTATTCTCTGCGGTTGAACAATGTGATAAATCTTGTGAACTGACGAGCGCAGGTTTTGCGTCAAAGCTACGATACTCTTGCTCACAAAATCAACGGGTGTCATTTCGATATCCCACTCAACATCTGGATAGGATGATGTGGACAGCGAAGCTCGTATCACCAAAAGAATGAAGTCCGATGGATTCCAGTGAGCACGTGCGCTGTCGCCGGATATGTTGCCTGGAGAAACAAATTGTAAACATGGGAAACGTCGCTAGATTTTCCTTGGCAAACAGCATGTTCGGATTCGGTTGTAAGGCCCAGTTCCGCACCAAACCCCTTTGAAAACCCCAACGGGCGATGGCTCTACACTCGAGAAGGCCCCGCATTCCATGAGTATATGTTCGTCAAACATCTGGATAAAAATTAGAAACATTGTGCTTTTGTAGGATTTTACAACATTTTGCCACATTTGACGGGAAAATTAAGTTTTGTTTGTGTCTTTTGGAAGGACCATGTTTTGACAGTTCAGGTAAGACTAAGGTTGATGAACCGATTTTTCATGAAACAACTGTTTCTTTAAATTGAATGAGTAGAGGTTTTCTACGACGAGCCAACGGAAGTTAGCAACCAAATATTTTGCTACAAGGTCTAACACGGAAGATGTGAATTGCAGTGAATGAACACTGCAGCACTCGCACTGGAGATTGCAGATATATTTTGTATGCGACTACCGTTTACAGTTAAAGTTTCTCCTGCAGCTCTGAAAAGATTGATTAATTAGGTCATCACGAAAGCACTCTCTTTCTTTGAGCGTCAACACGCACAAATTAAGTGAATGTTTACCCAATTTTCGAACACAGTTGATAGCTGACACTTTGACAGGTTAACACAAAATGGCAAGATGACTAGCCAGAAATATTTTCAGAAACTAAGTATTTTTCCAACACAGTCTCATAACTCTACGTGAAATGATAGAAGGCGGGGTGCAAGGGGTGGAAGCTCACCCCAAAAAGTTTTGATTTATTGAAAATCCGGGCAAAATCCCTGAAAATCTGGGCAACATTTTTAAAAATCCGGGCAAAAATTGCGCCCATCGTTGTTTAATTTCAAAAATGGCGCCCAACGTTTGCAGAAACACACATGAAGATTTTTGTGGAGGTCATACCAAAAAATGGTCTGTCGCACAAAAACTTTTCGTGCACGTTTGGGAAAAATCGGACAAAAATCTTTCGCGCCCATAAAAATTTGCCTGCTGCTACACCTATGGCTTTCGGACTTTGGACGTGTGACAATTAAGATGTGAAACAGATTAGATATGACTTATTTTTCGGTAACTGTTCAAGGCGCAGTTACTTTCCATTCATAGCATGTGTGTCCCGATCGCAATAGAGCGTTTTTTGTCCAAATGTTGTGAATGCGGCCTGGTCATCTTGTTTTTAATGATTGTCGACGTCTTCAGTTTGGTGCAAAGTGGTACAGTTGGGTGAACACGCGACAACAAAGCTGGTAGGATGGGTTCGATTCCCGGTCGGTCATACCGAAGGCTTGAAAGAGGTTCTTGCGGCCTGTCCAGCCTCGTGCTCCAGGTTGATGGATGGGTACGAAGAAACAGTTCATGTGTGGTAGTGCCATTGACTTCCCACCAGTGCAGTATTCACTACGAAAGCAGCGTGTCTCAAAACGCAAAGGAACCGGAGATAGGTGCCGCAGACCACTCGTGACACTCCGGAAGGAATACCAAACCGAGTATAAATAAAACTGAACTGATTCAAGTTTGTCTCGTTCTTCCACTAAAGTACGGCGCACCTAAAGCTTACCTTTGTACAGTAGCTTCCTTTTACAGTGCTCAAAGTCTGTTTTAGATGATCAGCAATTTATATACGCTTCAAGAAGTAATATCAAGATCTATCGACGAAACATAGTGTTTTCATCAGGTAGACAGATTTTGACGTAGGCTACTTATCGTTTGACTTGAAACACGCCAAACGTCTACTTACCAATCCTGTATATCGTGACCGGTAAACCCTGATCAATTGCTTTGTACAATATTTGCTCTGCAGTCCATTTGCTTTGAGCATAGCCATTATCCAATGTAGAAAAGTTTTCTTTGTCAATTCTCATTTCTTTGCAGTTTTTCTGGAAGCAAGTTGAAACGAAATTCATCAACAATTTTTTAAGCTCAACTACAGACTATGATCGGATTGCAAATCTGAACTTTAACTTTATATTTTCGTTATCTTAAAGCATCACAATATAACGTTGCTTTATATGAAAACAAGATTTCTGTTATGAGTGAAAAACGTTCGCGGCACATTGCTAAAATGTTTGACTTTAAATCGTAAATGTGTATATGTTTGCAATAAGACTTTGAAGCTGAGTTAAATTTCGTGAAATTTGTAATAGTTTACTCACAAACTTTGCAATATGTTCACCATTGCACTTTTATAGCATTCGAAATGTGCCGAAAACACTTGGCAGTCAGCAAGAATTTTTATAGGATCAGCTACATGTCAATCATGTATGGCAGTATAATGAAAAATACGGCTTGAACAAAACCAAATACTGAATGTCATCCAAAGCGCTCTAGGCTCTCAAATCGGTTGATGCCCATGTACGACACACCGCTGTACGATTTCATTTGTTCAAAAATGCAGCAACTTGACTATTTGTATAGGTTATACCCTCCGTTAGCACAGGCGCTTGGGAAGCAATCGTCCCCCGAATGCAGTCAAAATTAATGGCAAATTTATCAAAATCGAATTAATAAAGGTGGATTTCTAAATTTCAGGTCAAACAAATGTGTTTTTAGAACAAAAGAATCTACATTACGGGAAGAGTATAGCGCAAGATAAGAAGTTAAATGTGGAAATTTGGTTATAATAGAGATTGAAGACGATGCTTTGAAAAAGCTGAGGCGCTGACGATTTGGTACGTTGTGGTTGGTAAAAGGAGGGCCGTGTTTGGTAGTCACTTCATTTTTAGGCAAAAACTTAGAAAATTACCGTAAATATCAGACAATGAAGTTCCATTTTACACGAAAAGGCCAAGTCAGTACCAGTGTCAGAAGTCGAGGCAGTGACTAATGTTTTAGGGCAAATGTTTTCTACTTGCCCTGAAAAAAACCTTGCAGTACGTCTATATGCCTGTTAATATAGTATACTTTATGAAGTCGAAAAAACTGTTTTACAGAAACTGACTCGGGCGCAAAAGATGCACAGTAGGCACATAGAGATTTCACGTGATCGCGAAATTGACTCGTATTGGGTTGGACAACTGTGAAAATCCTGCGACTCCAAATTTTGTGATGGGAGAACGACATTCTTTTATTTTTTATGTGGCGACAAGTTGGCGCTTTCGTTATTTTTTTGTGAAATTTTTCAGGTAAAACTTTCTACGACCTTAATTGTAGCAAGCCATTTCGCTGTTTTATAGAACGTTCTCCCATTGCTTTTTTCGACCCGGCGTCGGTGAAAACATGCCATAGGCATATGGGAAATGTCACTCGAATGTAAATGCATATGACAAAATGGAAATGACGGAAACATTTGACTTACCATATTGTTAGGAAACACAGCATTGGTGCTGATGTAATGGACGGGCTTGATCTTCCCCGTGCGAGAAAATAAAAGGACGTTTTGCGTTCCAATAACGTTGGGCCCTTTTAGTGCTTCATACGGATAAATGAGATTGACAGATGCAGCCGCGTGGACGATGTAATCGATCTGGCAGCCAGAGTGAAAATTGTGAAAAATAAAATTGCACAACATATATAACAGATCAATCGTTCTATGACGTACCTCATAAGTAAGATAAGCATAGTTTTCTTCTTTCAAGCCCAGTTCAAAGAGAGCGACATTTCCTACCATGGGATGAACTCGTTTGTTAAAGGCCTGGAACATAGAGAGTAAGCAAATTTACGACACCTCGCGAAATCACTGCGATCGACACTATATGAAGATAACATCGATACAATGAAAAATAATGGGAAATGAAGATATGAGCTAATGATGTGGTATTAGCCAGGTTAAGCAAAAACAGGCAACAGTGGGGCAAGTTAAGGTAGTATAAAATTTAGAATCGTCTTGCCCGAATATGGTCAATATAATGCACAATGGCAGCCGTTATACACACGATATGGCCACGACAACCAAAGGCAGCAAGTGCACAATGGTTGAGAAGTGCGCACCATCATCAAATCTTCGTCATCCTTGTTCTGTTTTTCAAATATCTTGTAGAAATCGAGGTTGCGCAAGACTCTCTCCTTGGATTTCACGTCAGGAACCTTCCTGGCCAAGCAGTAAACGTGTACCTGCCAAAAAGCCAAAGCCAAAAGATAAACTTTTTGAATCAAAAGGAGAATTGTCATCACTCTTACCCAACCTCTTTGATATATGTGAGCAAGTTATTGTGATGAGCGTTGGCAAAGATTAATAATAAAAGTATTTGCTCAACTGTTGTAAAACTTTTTTGAAAACGGCATCGACGTTTTAGCCAACTGACAGTAGGCTTTCATCAGGGTGAATGGCAACGAAAACAGGAGAGCAGTGGAATTCACCGAACGCGCGTGATTGTATGACGTAGTGATAGCAGTGATAGTAGTTGGCTGAAACGTCGGTGTCATTTATCAAAAAGTTTTACAACACTTGAGCACAGACTTATTATTAGGGCAAGTTTTTGTTGCAGTAAAAAAGTGAGAAAGTTGCATTTATTTTCAACGAAAGTTGCATTTATGCGCAGGAAGTTGCATTTATGCGCACATTTGAATACGAAAGACTTGACACAACCTATTTTCGTTTGCGCGGACTTGGCCAAAAGTCAAGATTTTCCACACTTCCACCTCTAATTGAGTTCGGGCACTGTCGTACTTGACTGGGTTTGTAAAACTTCTAGCTTGCAATCCAACTGTTTCGTCATAGATAACATCGAGACCAGCTATTCCGTCATATAGCTCTTTTTCATGCAATCAAAGAGAATAGAACTAAACTGAA
>Ga0210059_1002237_pt1 | contig 30107 bp, 21 predicted proteins | sample Ectturendosymbi2_FD_188042 | JGI IMG/M metagenome (GOLD analysis project Ga0210059, IMG submission 188042) | Ecteinascidia turbinata endosymbiont from Florida, USA - Sample 2 (SPAdes) (version 2) | ecosystem: Host-associated > Tunicates > Ascidians > Unclassified | place: Key West, Florida...
AATTTCAATTAATTTCCAAGCAATTTTTGTGGCCGCAGTTTACGGTTGTATTGGGCAAAAGTAGGGGTTCAAGAAAGTGTAAATATAAATTTCAATTAATTTCCAAGCAATTTTTGCGGCCCTTCAAAGTGGCGCCCAGGGCACGTGCCATGCCTGCCATACCCTAGATAAGCCACTGGTCTGTTATGAACGTGGTCTGTTATGAACGTGGTCTGTTATGAACGTGGTCTGTTATGAACGTGGTCTATTATGAACGTGGTCTGTTATGAACGTGGTCTGTTATGAACGTGGTCTGTTATGAAATTGGTCTGTTGTGAACTGGTCTTTTATAAACGTGGTCTGTAATGAACTGGTCTGTTATGAACATGGTCTGTTACGAACTGGTCTGTTATGAACGTGATGTGTTATGAACTGGTCTGTTAGCAGGTCTGTTTTGAACGGTCAACGTGGTTGTTGGTGAGGTTGCTTGTCTCGAAGGGGCTTCAGGGACAGGCAGGCCAGCTGATTTAAGGTATGTGTCAATTCTTGATTTGATGGAAGAGGTCAAGGAGACCCCTTGTGATCGGGGGCCTGATGAGAGGACTGAATGGGGGAAACATAATAAACGATGCCAATCAAATAGTGATTTTGAAGAAATGGCTTTGTTAATAAGTTTGCAAAGCCCTCGAGGCAAAAGAAAGGCGTGCTGCCTTAGGGATACGGTGGATAGGGTGGTTAACTGATCTTAGGGATTGAATATAAGTGCCAAAGGAAGCGGGGTCAGTCAGGGAGGTGCTCATAGTTGTTTTTTTAGGATGTGGTGGGTTGAGGATGGGGCGCAGTACCAACCAGGAAGTTTGTTGGCATGTCTTCTTGAAATTTTCACACAAGAGAGGTGAAAGGGCCGATCACACTGTAAACATCGAATTGTCTTTTTCTTCCTTGAGCCTGTTTGGCTATGACAATGGTAACATTGGGTTAGGTCTTGAGAGCTACAAGTCTGTTGCCTGTCTGTTGGCAAGGATTGCCTGCAGTAAAAGGATACAGATTCAAACTCAACGACATCATCACCGGCACAACAGTATGGGAGCCATTATTCACAGGAAGTGCATTCAATTACTAATGTTTCTTTGGGTTTTCCACCTGAGCTGCATTTGCTATTTTGTCCAGGCATTGCGAAGCATGAAGCAGATCATTCATAATTTCACAAGATCAGTAGGGTCCACTACTGGTGTCGTTGCATCTATAATGGTGACACCGGAGTTTAAGGAAATAGTTTATTAATACTACACACCATGCATTTCAGCACTTAGATAAACTTATTAAACTAGAAAACCTTATTCAAATATAATTGATTCTATACAATAGAATTTTAAGCCTTATTCAAAAGTAAACTATAAAGCCTTATTCAAACAGTAAAATGCTGTTGCAATTTACATACAAAATTTTCTGCAGTTGAAATACAATTAGATTGCATTCCAGCAAACAATGGTGTCCTACAGTACTTTTTGGAAGCAAAGCACCATCAGCAATTAGCCTATATAGGCTACCAGGCCGTTAATTTGTATGTAAATTGCAACAGCATTTTACTGTGGACAATACTGACATTCAAAAAGTGTAGTGAAACAGCAGTCTAGCGTACTATAAACTGTAGAACTAGGCCATGTTACGTAGCCTACAGAATTTCACTACACTCCATAGTCACACAGCGGTTTGATGTCGTTTTTACTGCAATATGGATTGCAAAACTAAGTTAAAACCAACACGTTGTACCATTTCAAAACTGCAGACGTGATTTAAATTCAACGATGCATCATCCAACCAACGTTATAATGACTGCCAAACCTAAGGCGGCAACTTCGCGAACAAACTTTTACCAGAACTATGAGCGTGCTGTGCTCCACTTCCCGAGAGCTCATTCGATCACTCAAGCAGTTGGTGATTCAGCAGTAACCGTTTCACGTGACCAGGAGAGTGAGCTGATGAGCTCACTTAGAGGCCATGTAAAAAGCCCTAAATGTTTTAATTAATCTCTGTGCCGTAGTGTAACCCCATTTACACACCAGGTTGTGTCAGCAAGAGTCTGTTGCTGGTGAAGCAAGATAGGGCTCTTTCAGTATAAGGAAGTGGTTTGCTACGTACCTGGGATAGGGCTAGCTAGTGTAGGCCTATTCTGATCGGTAGTCTAGGCAGCTAGGCTAGCTAGAGCAGTCTAGCTGCTAGTGTTTTAATGTGGTCTGTAGCCTACACTATATGCCCTGCTGTCTTCAGGCCTTGTCCACATGACCCTGCATTAGCTGGTTGTTAGACGATACCAGGCCAGATAACTTTAATCTTTTTAAACATGATGATGCGCGAAATTGTTGTTTTGTGACATCGACTTCTTGGAATGAAATTAAAGCCAGTCATTTCAATATATATATGGCATAGTTAAGTCAATTTGTTATTTTGAATGCAGTTTTAGTTTGTAGACCAGCATTGCAAGTTAGCTTTGGTTAAAGTGCAACAATGGGTAGGATGGATAAATGAAATGATTTTGAAATCATGAATCGTGTTAAAATCTAACCATTATTACAAAACAAATGGATTAATGAAAAGCTTCAGTGTGGCAACAGAACCGTCGCCAGAAAGTCTTCAGTACCGTGGCTTTAGGCTACATTTGCACAAGGGGCTTGACATTCTGCAATTTGAACAAACGCTACTGTTTTATAGTACTTCATATTTCAATTTTAGGGGCTTGGAGCTTTGTTTGGGGGAGGATAAGCCTAGCAAACCCCCATAGCAACGGGACTGTGTAGCAAAATTTCAGCTTGCTTTTTGATGCAATTGACTCTGAAAAGTACATATGTTATGCTATATAAGTCAAGCTTGCAAGATACGTCAAGCTTTCTGTTTATAAGCATGACAGGGCCCAAAGTGGCACAACGCATTTAGGTAGTGTCTACCCTGCTTCATGAGGGATAACCTATGCTGGGGCTATTTTGCCTTCATTTGAACACAATTGATTGAAGTGGTCATGTGACAAGTACGTTACACAAAGAGACAATTGGTCTGGCCTGTACCAGCTTGGGACACCAGGGGGGCAAAGAGTTAATTCTGAGAGTGGCTAAAATTTTTTAAAACTATATCCAATAGTTTCAAACTATGTCCAACACATTTTTCTAGGGGGGGTGAAAAATTTTGCAAGGGTGGAAAAGCCCCCCTGTGCCCTCCCTGGTTACGGGCCTACAATTGGTTGGGGTTGATGGTTAGGGTTTAGGATCAGGGCTTATGGCAAAGGTTTAGGGTCAAGTTTTAGGTTTAGGGATTCAAGGTTTGGAGTTGAGGTTTAGCCTACAGTTCACATATAATGCAAACAAGAAGCTGTTTGTCTGCCCTGAAACCATGACAACACTCATCCATACACGGGACTGAATTGTTGAGATGTCATGGTCAACCAAGCAGGACATCAACATGCGTTCCAAACTTATCATGTGACTACAACCAATCGTGTTCAGCTAAAGGCAAAATACCTCTAGCAGTTATTTTGCCTAACAAGGCAAAATAGACACAGCACAACAAAAATGTATGTTGTGCATCATAATACACTTCCGGATAGTTTTCGGATACGGGTAGTATGATTTCAACCAAAACAGGATTCATATCGGATACAGATATCATTTTTCAAAAAAAAGATAGGATCAGATAGTAAAAATTCGCTATTTGATCATCTCTGGTAAAGCAAAGCACCGCTAAGGATAAACCACTGTGGTAGAGGTAGCCTAGTAGTAATGATACAGAATTCAGAGAGTTCAGGGTCACAGGGGCAGTTTTGTCACGTTGGACTTCTTTGGTAAAAATGTTTAGAACCAGGACGTTTTTTGTGTATTGTATGGACCTCATAATTTTTTTTGGACATAGGCCTACAGACTTATTGACTTAATGACTTACCAGTACAGTAGGCTACAGACGTTTTTTGATTAATATTTTTTTGCGTTTTATTGTGAACAACAATTCGAGCAGCAAACTTCAACAGCGATTGATTGTTAATTAGGCTACTGTTTCTGAAAACACAACATAATACAGAAATGAGACTAAGGAAACTAAGCACTGTATCAGGCGCAGCTGAACACGAAAAATGAAAACAGTAATCAAGTAAGCTAAAGAAACAAATAAAGTAAATAATGGGCAGAACACAATAATTGTGTTAAGAAAAGTGTCTAATAATAATGTAGTGTTGTACCAAGTGTTGTGTTGTAACAAGTTAGTGAACAACTATGTAACATAGCTATGAAAGTGTCTGTAATCCTGTGGTTCTTCTCCCAACACCATTTGATTTATATAAAACGTTATGTGTCTGGTATATAGCTGGTCTGACAGGTTCTTTTCAAGATCAAGTTTTTATTTTGACTTTAGTCTGTTAGTTTATCAATGATCAGAGTGGAGTTATCGTATTCTGTCTTGGCAGTTTCTTGGGGGTTTTTCAGACCCAGCCCACCATGCCTGGAAGGAAGGGCTAGTATTTGCCTTCTTGCATCACTTACCTCTCTTCCTGAGAGCAGGAATCAATTGATCTCTGATGGCGTTTTCCAGTGGTTCATTATAATTAACTCATGTCTGGTATTGCTCTTCCATCTGATCTAGAACATAATAGTCCTTTGTTGAATGCTGAGTGCTACTTAGGATCATCATGCACCTTGTGCATAACTTGGCAACCCTCAACCTTGTTTTTAATGTTGTTCCCTGAATCATTCTGGCCCAATTACTGCTCCATGGTGGTGTTCACCTTGGTCTGTGATTTTGATTTTATGCTCTTTGAAGAGTTAATCTCAATCTGCGTTGTGCTGACAGTGTGTGCTTATGCTCTAGTCCAGCTATGCCCAACCCGTGGCCCAGTCAAAGGTCTTGTGCAGCCCAGTTTAGGTTTCAGCTGGTACTGACAACCACTTCTTGTTTTGATAATCGTCAATTTGACATTTTTGATGCAGGTAGTCGTCAGTGCCATTTTATCACGTCTGTTACCATTGCAGTTAGGATTCGAACGCTTTGAGTAAATTAGGTTAAGCTAGATTTAGTTTGCCAAGATCAAAGTAAGCCATTCAAAGTGCGGCCCTCATTAATATGTCCTTCGATGTGCGGCCCTGGTTAAGATGGTGACATTATTTTTGGCTCAGTAAGCTATTTAGGTTGGACATAGCTGCTTTAGTCTATGGATTTTGTATCTAGTTCAAACATTAAAATAAAAAAATATAAACTAGACCGATAGCAAACAAATGCAAAAAGCAATCAGTGAGTGGCAAGGAAAAGGATACATAAATTTTAAATTGTTTATTTGATGAAAATGTAGATATAGCATACATATTCATAATGGCAGTGTCTATAGAACTGCCCGTGGATGTTTAAATTTGAAACCTTATTCAACCACCTCTTGTAATGTGACAGTAATGCATGACAAGAATGCAGTAGGCTTGGTAGAAACATAGTAAACATAAAAGGTAAACCTAACCTCAACCCTAACTGTAGCCTGAATGCAAACCTAACCCCTAAACCGAAAGTTTTAAAAAAAGTAAAGAAAAACTGGTCCCATGAATTAAAATGTGCAACTAGTCATTATTATGAAAACGTAAGAGCCAAAGTGAGAGGCACACCAAAAACCATTGGCACAGCAGACCTAAGATGCATCTGCTATGCTGCCAGGATGATGACGCTTGAGTGACAAACTGACCACTTAATTCAAACAGTATCATGCGAGGCAGTGCGGTCGATTAAGTTTTGCAATAATTTTCGCACTATGGTACTACATCATGTTTGCCACGATCCCTGGACTCCTTTCATTTGTCATTTATATTTTTATGGTGTACACATTGCTTGCTTAAACATTTTTTGTTTACATATTATATTTTTTTGTTCAAACATTCTTCTGTGTCAGTTTCAAATCTTGTGTTACATGACTGACTATGATGACATGCTATTTCTCACATGTAGCTAGGCTAAAAAACGTGGCAACCGTGACATTACAAAACAAAGGCACATAACAGAGGCTAAAGAATATTTATGCACACTAATCGTGAAGAAGCAATGGGGTTCGACCATGTATGTGGATTGGCCTAATATGTAGAAATTAGGTACACAAACATCTTTCATGGAAAAAATTGAAAAAAAAACTATTCTTAAAACAATAATTCCATTCCTTAGTCTTCCCTGAATGCTTCTACCAAATTTCAAGCAGATTCAGCAAAATCCGACTGATTTCTACACATTTTTTTACACCAACTATGCATTCATTGCATTTGACCTGGAAAACCAAAATTCTTATTTGCCCACACACAAACACCGCTACACGGCTCAAACTTGCTCCCAGAGCGTTGGATTTTTGCACGCTTGCTCCTGCAACTATCTTCTAATAGGTTGCCATCTTCTACAAATGTACCTTTTTCCTTTCCCCATTTTTTCAGCTTGGTAAGAGACAGTCCATGTGCATGTTTGGTGCTAGAAAGTGGACAAAGATTTAATGCTAGTGTGATGTCGTACAAATCTATGGGAACAGTATATTGTATCTGCTAATAAGCAGCCAAGTCATAAATTTTAATGAATTAGATGAGTAATCATCATAGTTTTTACTTTAAAAAAGTTGGAAACAAATAATTTCAACATTTTACTCCTGTCAACTATAGTTACCAATTTTTTGATGGTTTTAACATCATTTGTACCATCTGCTTACTGGTGTTCTTGTCTGCATATTGAGCTGAAACATGGATTTGATTGAGGGCATGTAACTTGTTGCGATTAGAAAGCCTGAGCAGCATGTGCGGAAAGCTTCGCACTGTGGTAGCAAGCAACAATAGAGATCACATGCCGCAATCACTCTATTGTTGCTTGTTCGTGCCATGCATATATAGTGTTTTTCTTCACACAGATTCCATTTTGTGGCGAACCGTGCATTCTAGCGCAATGCCAGTGGAGTGGTTGGAAAAACATCCCCTTATTTTTACAAAGAAACGCACCGATCACACGTTCTTTGTGTGAAGGCTGAACCCGGCACAACCTTCATATCCTGGTCACAGCACCATTTTGTTGCGATCGGAAAGCCTGAGCGGCATGTGCGCAAAGCTTCGCACTGTGGTAGCAAGCAACAATAGAGATCACATGCTGCGATCGCTCTATTATTGCTTGTTCATGCCACGCATATATAGTGTTTTTCTTCGCGCACATTCCGTTCGTGGTGAACCGCGCATTTCAATGCAATGCCAGCAGAGTGGTTGCAACAACAAATCAGATGGCAAAAATTGATGAAAGTATCCAACACAAAACACCAATTTGCATAATATGTCACCAGTATATATCAGTGTTAGGGTGTTGATCATGCTCCAGAATATTGGTGTCATAATATGTTGTTTCTGTGTATTCAATGTAATTGAGTAATCCTAATTGAAACCTGTTATGAAACAATGCTGAACATTTAGTATTTTATGCAATTATGCATCTTTCTCACTAGTACTATCAGCTTAGTGACACAATACAGTATTTTATTGCAAATGTGAAATGAATAGCCTACTGCCACTAGCAACAATGCTTATAATTGAACTTGAATTGCGAAAATATGTATGTGTAGTGAGTAATGGTTTGGCAATCTTAAGATAAACTTATTGTCATATTTTATGGAAAAATAGTTAAAAAAAACAGTTTTGCAGTAACTTTTTTTTTTCAGAATGGAGTTAGGCTAAGTCTAATTTTTCCTCTTATCACTTGTAGAAACTTGTGTCTTCCAAGTTTTTTTAGCCCAGAATCAGCTTTCTAGCTCACCTAGAAGTTGAGTTATGATGAATTCATAAAATATGACCCACTGCACGACTCCAGGGGTGAAGTAGCAAGCAGGTTTTTGAGGTCAACCACCTAATATCAATTAGTTTTGGCCATGCTTCCAACTTTTTAGACCACCCCAAAGTTTTGTATTGCATAATTTTGAAAATTCATTCCATCCTAACAATTAAACCTGCTACTGTTTATTATTCATTCATATGAACATCAGACTTGATGTTTTTAGGAATTTTTTTAGTTTGGATGTTCACGCTACAATTTAGATGTTGAAAGTGCTTTTCATATTGCAAGCATTAATTTTCTTATTTTAAGATTTTTTGCAAGATTGGTCGTTTCCAAGTTTACCTTCCGTCTTAATTCCAGATGGGCATTTACATCTTTTCTGCCTTGTTAGGCTATCGCAGTATCTTCTGTGTGAAATAGGAAAGCATATTTTGTAAACAAAATGGTGGCTGTTACAAATGCAAGTGTTTGCATGATTAGACGCAAATATACTGCTGTATACTGCACAAGAACAACCATTCAGACGTAGCCTATTGTGAGGGCAGTACACTGAACCAAATTAGCCTAGCCAAAGTCATTGGGAACAGAATAATGTTTTTTAATTTTCAGATATAGTATCATGATTCACCTTGTCAGAAGATTGTTATGTTCATTTTTGATGTTGTTGTTAAAAGGCAAAAGTACCTGGGCTTGAAGAAAGTAGAATGATTAATGGATAAGAGTTCTTTTTATAAATCCAAAAAGTTTGGAATAAGGAACTTGCAATCACAAACTAAATCATGTATTTTTGTAGGTGCAAGTTTTATAAAAAAAAGTTCTTAAAAGATAAAACAATTTTTTATGTTCATGCTTGAAACTTGGTGTTGAAGCCTAAAATGTTTAATGTTTAAATGATTTGAACTCAGTTGCATCACTGGTTTTCGTTTGCCCAATAACCGTACGGGTCAATCCATTTATAATCATCAGATTTTTTAAAATTTTGTAACCACTATTCATGGGTTTTGCTAATTCTCACATATGTGATAGACACTGAAAAATTATGATGATAGCAAAAAAATTTTTGAAATATCTTTACCGGTGACCGAGATACAGCATTTTCTATTTTTGGCTACTAGGTGGATTTTTAGAGGCGAGCACAATCATTTTTCATTTCTCACGTTAAATTTTTGGCAATAACTCTTTACCTTGAAGGATTTTTACAATGAAAACAACTATTTTACCATTGTTTGACCCAAGGGATTCATTTTTGAAGTTAAAATATTGATAAGATGAGGATTTCATCACAAAATTTGGGTTTGAAAATTTTCTTCAAATATTTTTATACCTTATCTTTGCGACAATATTTTGGCGCGTTGGCAAAAAGTTGCCACAAAAATTTTTTTGCCATTCAGTAAAGCAAAAATGGTGCTATAATTTCACCAATTTTGATTGATGTAAGTTTTGTCTTAAAGAAAATATCCAACTTTAAAGATCACAAGAAATTTACCTAAAATGACACTTCTAACAGAATTCCAAATAGGAATATCATTGGTAGTTGCATAAGTTCCTACAATATCTTTAGCTTGTTTTGCTTTCTTTAAATTCTGAACATCAATTAATCATTCTCTGAGTTACCACAACATGCAAAGTACTGTAAACTGCTCACTGTGCAAAGCTTTAGGGGCAAAGGTGATGACCTTACCTATACAAGAGTGAAGCAAGAAAATCTTGCTTAAATGGAGATCTGGGCTACGACACTTGGATACACTTGAAGCTGTATGTATGCACCACTACATGTGCTTCATTGGCAATGCATTTGAGAAAAAAATCTAAATGCTATGATGTACTGAAAAAGCTCTAGAAAAAAGTCAATGCAAACCATAAGGCAGTGTGGGCAAAGAGTTTCTATGGAGGGTCACATTCAAAAGTTTATTGCTATCAGGGACCACATATATTATATTTGTTTACTTTGCAGTTAAAATTTGTTTCAAAATATGATTATTATAACCTTGTATTACTTAGTACACATAGACATTGTTAAAATTACTATAACATTTCTTTAACACAGAATATGTATTATCCATTTACATGCTCTTGTGGTCTGCATGTGGTCCACAGACTGTAGTTTGCCTACCCTGCCAACAGGTGACTGTTGCAGTGGTCGAGGAACTGGAAATGCAATCAATGAACGTTTTCCTGGTTGGAAATAATGTGCTATATGCTAACAAAAAGTTTAAAATAGTCTTCATCGTTTCAGTTCTTTCAATTCACTGCTTGGCCACGCTAGATCTTCAAGCAAGGCTTGAGCAGCCATTCAATTGTCTCATCATTCAGAAACATCAGGACAGTACAGGCTATGGGTAGATCAATGGATTGGACATTCGAGGAAAACATGGTTGGCAGTTTTTTCTGCGTCACATTCAGGCCACAGAGGTGATGTTAAAAGTGGTGGTGACAGACTCAGTGAAAGCACCTCTCAAATCCGTTCTGTTGCCAGTTCCATGACAGTGATGAAGAAACCACACTAAGACAACCAGCAAAATTCTACCTTAAACACAAACTGGATGCATTTCAAGTGTCGCCAGCTGTTACTCATGGCATACCAAAGAAGCAAAGGAAATATCATGCAAAGCAATAGATACAGAAAGTGGTTCAAAGATTGGAGAATGCTTTTAACAGATTTGTGAAGCACTGTGTTGCAATCAAGGTCAGACTGACCTTGATCATCTTGAGTTGAATACATTGAAAAAGGCTTCAAGTGATTTGCTTAATTTGATGCTTGTAGTTCAAGAAAATTTGCTGTCAGCAAAATCATATCTGCAAAAGATGGAGCAGAAACTAAAGTTTTCAAATTGTTGTTTGTCAGTGGATTGTCATTACATGTATACTACATTATCTGTAGAATCACCTGTCAGGTTTTCTGTTTCAAAAAATTGATATAAAATATATTTTCCAGGGTAACTCCCACATCTGTGAATCATACACATTTTATTTTCTGTTCTGCACACAATCACAAACACCAAATCTTTGTAATCTCGCTTCAGGTTTGCAGCATTGCATAGTAAAATGGTGCTTTGGTGTTGGGTGCACACACACTCAGTGTGTACCACTATGTAAAATATTAACACACCATTTAGGGCACAAACCACATAATTGTGAAAGGCGATTTTTGATGTCAGGATGTTTCTCTTAAAATGCAAAATACAGTTCCAAGTTACAAAGAATTAATCGTTTATGCTTTTACATGTTTCCTGCAACATTACACAATCACTTTTGCCAGGCATAGTGTATTCATCATCATTCTTATAAAATGCAGCAACAGCTTCAAGTGTTGATTGAGGGAACTTACTTCTACTCTTGTATGTTGGTTTTCCTAATATACCACCTGCTGACTTCTCAAACATTGTTTTGTGATTCTCTCACCAGATATTCTTCAGAGAATTTAGCAGCTTTATTTACACTCCATGATCTTGGCTTCATTGTCAGCAGTTCTTACATTTTTGGAATTATTTTGCTGATAGTAATTTTTCTTTAAATTCAAGCATCATATTAAGCAAATCACTTGAATCCTTTTTCTATGCATTCAACTCAAGATGTTGAAAGTTCAGTCTGATTTTGATTGCAACACAATTCTTCACAAATGGAAGTGTTAAAAGTATCCTCCAGTGTTTGAACCACTTTCTGTATCTTTTGCTTTGCATGAACTTTCCTTTGCATCTTTAGTATACTGCGGGTAACAATTGGAGACACTTGACAAGCATCCAGTATGCATTCAAGGTAGCGTTTTGCAGATAGTCTTTGTGAAGTTGCTTCATCACTTTTAGTGGTACTGATAACCCCTCTAATTTAAGAGGGTTGTCACTTAGTCTGTCAACACCACTTTTTTCAACTTCTTGGTAACAAATAGCACAGAATTATTTCCAACCTGGTAAAACTTTGATTGATTGCATTTCCAATTCCTCAGCCATTGCAACAGTCAACTTATGGCTTGCATTGACTTTTTTCTTGTGCTTTTTCAATATATCACAGCATTTAAAAATTTTTTCCTCAAATGCTTTGTCATTGAATCACTTGTAGTGGTGCATACATACAGTTTTAAGAGTACCCAAGTGTCGTAGCCCAGATCTCCATGTAAGCAAGATTTTCTTGCTTCACTCTTGTATAGGTAAGTTTAATACCTTTGGCCCTTAAAGGAGTGGGGAACCTGTGGCCCGCATGAAAATTTATTATGACCCGCATCAGAATTTTCATTACTCAAGTTAGAACATAGCATCACAACAAGAGAAGCAGACACTCAGACGGTATGTCAAGATAAGTATCTCACTACTTGACAGAGACCTAGTTTTCTCCCTTTGTTTTCCTTAGGAAGATAAAGGCAGAATTTTAAGATTATTTTTGTTGCCCGCCAGTGATAATCCACAACTCATGCGACCCATTGTAGCAAATAGGTTCCCCATCCTTGCCCCAAAGCATTAGCTAAGGAGTAGTTTACAATACTTTCCATGTTGTAGTAGCCCTGACAATGATTAATTAATGTTCAGAATCTGAAAAAAACATAACAAGCTAAAGATATTGCAGCAACATATGCAACTACTGAATGATATTCCTATTTGGAATTCTATCAAAAGTGTCATTTAAGGTAAATTTCTTGTGATCTTTAAAGTTGGATATTTTCTTTAAAACAAAACTTACATCAATCAAAATTGGTGTAATTATAGCACCATTTTTGCTTTACTGAATGGCAAAAAAAATTTTGTGGCAACTTTTCACCAACGTGCCGAAATAGTGTCTCAAAGATGAGGTATAAAAAATATTTGAAGAAAATTTTCAAACCCAAATTTTGTGATGAAATCCTCATCTTATCAATATTTTAACTTCAAAAATGAATCCCTTGGGTCAAAAAATGTTAAATAGTTGTTTTCATTGTAAAAATCCTTCAAGGAAAAGAGTTACTGCCAAAAATTTAACGTGAGAAATGAAAAAATGGTTGTACTCGCCTTTAAAAATTCACCTAGTAGCCAAAAATAGAAAATGCTGTATCTCGGCCCCCGGTAAAGATATTTCAAAATTTTTTTTGCTATCATCATAATTTTTCAATGTCCATCACATATGTGAGAATAAGCAAAATCCATGGCTAGTGGTTACAAGGTGTCTTTGATTATAAATGGATTGACCCGTACTTTTTATCATCATTGGTCCACTATGCTAGTGGTTCTCAAATGGCGGTATGCATAATCCTACAGGTACGCAAAGGTGTTCCACAGGGAACAAAAAATTTAAATGACTTCATAATGAAATTTTAATGTAAAAGTATAATAATTATATATAGGTACATTTCTAATGATCATGCCCATGATTGTTAAGAACCACTTTGCAACGACCATGGGCATAGTAATAGGTCAGGTGATAATTAGAGATACTCCACTGTAAAGAAAGTCTGGTTCATGCCAAACTTAGTATGTAGGCTACTGTGTTATAACTGTGAGTTTGCGTTTGCCTGTGAAATGTGTTTTTTAGGGACATATCATGACAATAATTAGGACTAATAATGTCAGACATTGCAATACAAAATCATAATGCAAAGAAGAAAAATCATTGCATGCAACAAATGAAATGATAAGAAAGTGAGAGATGTTAATAAAAATGCATGTTAAGAAGTGAAAGTCATGCAACAGCCATGACATGCAATGAAAACGTGGGTAATAGAAGCACAAGACAAAAACATTTTTGTACAGTGCAGATTAAGATAAAAAATCATAGTTACCCACAGGCTCATGGTCAGCTTGGGGCACCAAAGGGGGCAAAGAGTTTTCTGATAAGGGCCCAAATTTTTTGAACTTAGCTATGTCCAACACATTTTTCAAGGAGGGTAAAAAGTTTTGCAGGGCAAGCTTTACCCACCTGCACCCCATCTGGTTATGGGCCTGGTCACTTGTAGAGACAGTAACAAATTTAGTTGACCTAGAAGAGGCAAGGCGTGTATTAATATCATTATCCAGCTAAAGGTGTGAGGTAGGAATTCATAAAATGTTCATGTTTTTTTATAGGAAAAGTTTTCCAACAGCTCAAAATGCCACATTCAGTACAAGGTAATGTGAATGGAGTCATGGATGAAAGCTGGACATATACAGTGGAATGTCCAGCTATAGTGATTGCAATGTATCCATCATCACAAAACTTGGCTATGTTACTCTTGTTACACTAAAGTTTTTTCCAGCTAGTACCCCTTCATCCTATTAATAGAATAGTGTAATGTTTAAAAATCTGTGAACACATCTATTTACACATCTCTTTTCTCTTTAAATGATTTGTATTTAGGTAAAATATTCAAGTACTTATGTTGTAATCACTTAACAACACAAATTTGGGTTGGTAAAATCAATTATAGTTAGCTTAATGTTGATATAGGTATGGTTTGTATCTATGTTCAGCAGTCAGCACCTTCGTTACCGGTTGACCAGGCCAAAAATGCCCTGGGCGGTCAGTTGCAGTTGCACCAAATGGTTACCAAACTTGTGGACACATCAAATGCGGTCACCACTTTGTCACACTCACAGCAGTGGCCTTGGCAACAACAAATGTTGCAATTGCTCATTGCAAGTAAATCAAAGGCAGCTGAAGTCACCGCAGTCATGTCAATCAAGTTTGCAGTCACAGTGATCAAAACATTAATTCACCTTGCTTGGTGTATTTAGTTGCTTTTACCAAACACGTAGATCCATGTTCAACAAAAGTTAAAATATAAAATGTAAATTGTTTGGAAATGCGTTTTTAAAGACTCCCAGCTATCTTAACATTATCAATTTTGTTAATGTGGATCAGCTTATTTTGTGATGTCACTGCCTTGTACTGGCCTATATAGATCCACAGATCTGGCTAAAATTTTTTATTTTGTCTAATGGCCATCATCATGTTTTCTTGTCATTTTATAATCTACTTAAATGGACGTTTAAGAAAAGATTTTTGAGAGAGCTGCTGGCTTACTGTAGAAGCTGAGTGCTAAAAGGCAGTTTTTTCTAACTTGGCCACGCTCTGGTAAGAATCTTGTTGCAAGGTAGCTGATTGCTATAAAATTTTTTAGAATACTGCAAATACAGTAGAATTTGTCTAATTCGTCACCTCAAGGGGATTAGAAAAAAGTGATGAATAGGCGAAGTGACGAATTATGCAAACAGGTGAAAACTCTATCATAGAAGCTCCGTATACTTTATCACAGCAACTCGTATACATAGTGCACTTATTTGCAGTAAAATACAAGTTTATGACATTATGGTTGAATACAACAATTAATTCCTCTGCTTTATCTGGACTCCTCTATTTAATCAAGCACCTTTCAAATCTTTAACAAAATTTTCCGCATTCTCTCAATGGGGAGCCAGGTCACGCTTTGAACCTCGTGTATAAATTCGATAAACAACTTGTGAGGTGCCACAATTCTCGGATAAAGATCCTTTAATTTGTTTGAATTCCCATACGTACTAGCTGCTTAGACATCAAAAGCGAAACTGCAAATGACCAATTAGATGAACAAAACACTTCTCGGGGATAGAAAGAAGTGACGAATTAAGCAAATTGATGAATTAGATGAACAGAAATGTACACAAAAGATAGGGATTCTGCCGGGACCGACGAAAAAGTGACGAATTAAGTGAATTGATGAATTAGACGAGTTCTACTGTAGTTTGTAAGGCAGGAAAGGGTCAATTTCTTGCAGAACACCAAATCAGAAAAGGGCATTAAAAACACATCTAGGCTACTCGTTACCATGCACTGACAAGGAATATATGCATTAAGCTGTTTGTATGGCCGACCATGCAGTAATGATTTACGAAGATATGTGCAATCACAAACCCACGTTATATATAAGGGGTGGACAAACCTGCTCGATGAATGAGCTGCATGTCGTAAAATCCAACTTACAAAGAGCCGCAACATAACAATCTAAAAACACGAATATATTTGAAATCTATGCTTCTATGACATCACAATTATTTTTGTTTGGAACGACTTGCAAAAGTAATACTGTACCACATGCTAGCTACCACAGTACCATTTTACAATATTTCTGCACTTCGCATTAGAAATGAAAAAGAAAGAACAAATATATAGTTTTTCAGAAAGTTCAAAGAGCTGCATGTCGCAGTTTGGCCACCCCTGTAATATATCATAAGGTACTTTTACCTACCATGCAGAGCCACAACATGGTGGTGATAGCACTCTCTCAGTATGATTGAAAAAGACAGCACAAACCAGAGGATGTGACAACTGCCAACTACTGAGTCATTACAGCTAGTAACCGGTCTTGCACAGATGGCTATAACCATTTACGAAAATACAGCACACGGAATCACAATTATTCGTAATGCGTAGCCTAGATGTTTCTTTAACGTCATTTTCCAGTTTGGTGTTCAGCAAGGAGTTGACCCAAGAAAGTTTGTTTATGACATTTTATAAGTGATTGCTTGTGTACTATAAAAATTAATGCATCTAATGCCATTCAGCTCTGCCTTTACATGCTTTGAGGTAGATTAGCATTTAGCAAGCCATGTGATGCATCCAAATAGCTGTACTATTGAAAATCACAATATGGAAGTATTTTGCTTAAGTTTTCAATGGAAACTAGGCTAGAATTCCAGTCTTTAAGCCCTGGATCGACTTTCTAGCATTTCTGGTTCAAAGGCCAAAAACAACAAATTATTTGATTATCTAATTAAGGGATTATTTATTTTGTTTTTAGGTCACAACTTTGAATCTGAAACCTCAGCAAGTCATCCAAAGTCTTAGAAGACTTGAGCGAAATACTACCATCTAGTGATTGCGCCTAGGGTCAAATAAGTGGGCCAAAAAGATCTAAAACTACTCCACTTAACGGCATCACTCAACAAATCTGAAGCCTAAAACCAAAAATTTTTTTCATTGCAAACTGGAAGTCTCGAGGTTTTGAACAGCTCTTAGCACAATCGCATGGCTAGTTATACACTTGCTAAGACACATGAAAACCGCTTGATTTTGCCCTATAATATCAGCAGCGAAGTTTTAAATAAACAGCTGCCTGCTTGACCAAAAACCACATTACTTATACATTAAGTGAAAAAATACATTACACTTATATAGAGTCTCTTCTAAAAAATTTTCTCATAGGTGTTGGACTCATCTTAAGTTTTATATTTCTGGAATTGCTGAATGATGTATAGCTTTGAAGGGAATTTTCGTACCAAACCAACTGTTTCTCTTGGTGGACGAAGCAAAGAGGTATTGCACTAACTAAAATCTTTAAATATTTACATCTTTGTGTGCTATGTTTGTCACCAACCACAGCTACATTTTTGTAGCTGTGTTTGTTAATTTTGTCAGAGCGAAAGTTTACCAGATGCTTATTGTTGTTGCTAATGCTTTGTAAAATTTTTTTTGAAGTTTAAATGTGGCAATTGAAACATGTGAACCTTGCGCAGAAAAGTTTACTCAAATTGATAGATTATATAGTATAACATCATCGGTGCATGACATACAGTCGCAAGATATGCTCCAGATTGTAGAAAAGCAGATGTGATTAAATACAAAAATAGTCCATCCATGTCTATTTTTGCTTGTCAATTTTTAGGCAGATGGCAATGTTTTTCAATGCTTGTCGTACCAAAATAAAAACCTGATTCAACTATATAATCAAACTAAAAATTCAGAAGCAATCCATCAAAAATTGTTTACAATATCAAGTTGATTTGGGTATATGCCACCAAATGTTGAAAATATTATGAGGACAATAACATGTAAAATAATAACCTGCTTAGTGCTCATAATGACATTTGAAAGCTCTAGGTTTGTTGCAAGCATTGTGGAATCAACTGGCTGGGCTTTGCTTCCTTCACTATATGCATATGTCTGTATTCAAGTTACAACTATCTTCATCCATCATCTGAGTGAATCCATCTGCATTTTTTTAAATAGAAAATTGATTTCATGAAATGATATTCATCTTCAACCCTGAAATCCTGTTCAAATAAAATGTTAGGGGGTGCCATTCGTTAAAAAATTATATCAGACATGTTTAGCAAAAAATCTGCTGAATCAGACAGATTTAATTAAATTGGAATAGAGGTAGTTAAATCCGAACAGACTAAGCTAAATCAGACAAATCTAAACCAATTAACTTTAGCAAAATTCTGTGCCAGCAGTCTTGACAACAGCTACTGTGAAGTTTAAAGACCTTAGCATTGTCAAAAGCAGATTTTTTCAGGTCTGCCTTAAAATACTTTTTTTGTTACAATATCGGTTTGTTTAGACCAGGGTCTCACCATTTTTATCCTAGGGCCACATAAGCTATTACAAAATAGTTTGAGGGCTGGACATAAACTGCCGATACAATATAAAACGATTTCAAAACAGGGATGTCATTTAGCATTAGGCGTATATTTATTAGTGTGAATGATGAAATTGCTTTTTTGATTTTAGCATAGTGGGAAAATCTGGCTTCAGATGGGATGTACGTAATATTAACAAAGACCTCATATTGCAGCAACAGTTTGGCTAAGGTTAAACTGGCATGCGGCGTAGCAATAGCCAACTGACATTCATGTGGCTGTCTTTGTTTCAGGATATGTTACATTCTACCAAATCAACGAATTTTTCATAAATATGTCATTTAAAATTATTGATATAGTGCTTTGAAGAGCCAGATGAAATGGCTTCACCAGCCAAATTTGGCTCATGGTCATAATTTGGAAATCCCTGATGTAGTCGATGGATAGCAGTAAAGTTGTGGTGTTGATTTTGGTGCAAATTTTTATGCAAAGTTCAGATTTGTCATTGCTGTTGCTAAACACGGTTTCTGGTTTAAAATGTCCTCCTTGTTGCTGGTCTAATGTATATTGCTTGTGCTCCCCAATGACTTTTGGAAAAATCCAAGGTGTGGGCCTAAGGGAGAAATACATAAAGGCAAATCACAAAATAGAGTTAGGCGGCATTGAAAACACGCTTCAGTTTAGTGATAGTATTTCCAATACATATTGCAAGGATCCCAGTTCTTGAAAATTTAATCCACATGTTTTTTATCAGAATTACTGCTGCAGGCCAGACCGGAATATTGGAAACACAAACCCATATTATAAAAAAAGTACTACTGCAGACCTGTAAACATCACACTTTATTTGATGCCAGGGCCTTTAAACATCAGGGGGTAGTGTGTTTACCAGGGTTGCGGAGTCAGAGGTAAACGTCCCACACCAACCTTTACAAAATTCCTGACTCCAACTCATTCATATAACATGAATGAAAATTGGCTATCAACAATTTTGTAGCAACTAGCAATCAATGGAAATCATAGTACGCAGCAAGAATTCCTTGTTTCAACAAAAGTTTTGAAAAAAATTGTACCATTTCAATAGGCGCGAGCTAGGATTCTTAACTTAGGAGTGCAATGTAAAAAATGATTCAACTGTGCTTCCACAGTCAGATAAAAAAAATCCGACAGCAACTCCAATACCTGGTGTTCTTAGGAATCTGACTATCACCCAAAAATCTCCGACTCTGCAACCCCGGTATTTACATCATGAGGACACCTTTAGCCTGACCTTGAGACAAAGTTGAACTTCACAATGTGATCTGGATGAAGTGCTGACATTAGAATCCATGTTAAAATGGAAGGTTAATGGATCAAGTCAAGAGCTCTGATCTGAAACAATCACAACTATATGAGCATGCGATGCAAAGCAATGGAAGATTTAGGTTTTATGCTTTCATTTTGTTGCACAGGTGAAACTAAGCAAAGCTTCACTGTTGCACAAGGCACATGTGGAAAGACTGAAAAGAGAGGTAAGTAAAGTGTCCTTCAATGTTTATCTCATTATAGCTGATTAAATCACGTTTGTCAGTCATGTTTGTACATGTGCCTATTTTATTTATTTATATTTACTTCAATTCAATCTCATTGTTATCTTGTAAATATGGTGTGTGCATATTTCTAATTGTTTCTTCTTAGTCTATATGAAAGAGTTTTTGCTTTTGAAATATAGTATGTATTACTTTACATTTTTAGTTAGATCATGTTTCCTTTGGATGTAAAAATTTTAACCCTTATGGCTAGCAACAGGGTTGATTGATTTAAATCATTTTATTTAAATCAAGCAATAAAATTCAAAAAAATCAAATAAAAGTCATATGCAGTTTTAAAGCTTTGTATGATTTGTATGATACATTTAATTAGCATTCTGATAGGTTTTCACTTACATTAGCTTAGAAGGCAGAGAGTTCTTATGACGACACAAGTTAAAAGCAGTTGAAGATGTCTTAATCATGGCTTCAGTGAGGCCACAGATTAGGTCCAATAACTCTAAAATTGTCATGTGGTCTGAAATCACTAACCCTTGCGAACTCAGCAGTCAGAACTGTTGCAATGTCACAAGTTTGAAAGTGTAGACCACATTGCCAAATGAGGACCTATAAAAGTAACTCAAGGGCCGTATTATCACGTTGGAGCAACTATAGCGGTACCTGAACCATACTACAAACAGCTTCTACACTTTATTTCCTGCAAAAGGTATCATGAGTTATATGCAATCATTTCTGGTCGTCTCTACATCTGCTTAAAAGGAACTTGTTTACTCGCTAGCTGAACACTTTTAAACACTGGTGAATAAACTAACTTATTTGGAATTTCCCTAAAAGCATCGCAGGCCCCACATGTTTGAGACCCCTGGTGTAGACTGTCATAAAGTGAAAGTTGTATCTAAATTCCATCAAACATGTAGGCTGTTGACTGTAGACACATTAGTTATAGAACATATTTTTTATTCATAATAACACGAAAAGATATATTACAAGTTTTTACCATTTTGTGCATGTAAGTGATACTTTTTGCAAAATGCAAACTGGTTAAAACCCTGTTGCAATAATTAATTCTAGCAATAGATTTCACACCAAAAGAGCTGGCAAGCTTGTGTTTATGTACAAGCTTCTTAACATGCCATCAGTGTGAATAAATTTACTATACTGATGTTTTGAGTATTGTCATTTCAATAAATAATTTGTATATGGGTACTGGTGTTCTGAACTGATTTGCATTAACACCATCACTGCCAGTGAACAAATATATCTAAAAATCATGCATTGTGATGCTAATTTCATGCCACTTGCAACTCCGTAACTTTTCAGTCGATTGTGCAAGAGAGCTGTTCAAACCCTCAAAAGACTCGGCAAATCTTTTAGTCAGCAATGACAAAAAATTGTTGGTTTTGGGTTTCAGGTTTTTTTTGAGTGACGTCATAAGTGAGGTAGGTTTTTGGTCATTTTGGCTCATTCAGAAACACGTGCGTTCGATGCAATATCAATTTCGAGTGTTCAAAAACATGGATTGTTTCATGTCACTGCATAGGCGCTATTTAGACGAGACAGCAAGGCCCTTGAGAGGAAAAATATGTGCTGGTACGAGACCTGTTTTGGGCCCCCTTACACATTATTAATGATTAAGAGCTTCATAAGCTTTTCAGTACTATGACTAAAAAATTATGTGCTTTCTTCATTATTTTACATTATTACCATTCACCACTGTAATTAGTTAATTTCAAAAATGACTCAGGCTAATCTCAAAAAATGTATATAACACAGTTGCTCTCAGAATTTCACAAATATACATCAAATTTAACATTAATGGTAGACTACAGCAATTCTCACTTGCAAGCAATTTTAATAATTCTGTCACCCTAATTCAGTAATAGAAGGACACGAATTTATTAAAAACTACATCTTAATCACAATTCACACATACTACATGTCCAACCAGGCAACTAGAGAGTTCTCTCCCAAATAAACGCCGTGTATTATAATGTTAACTTTGCCATGGAATTAGAAACTATATGGCTGCATGCCATTCCTTGATGTTTGTTGAACTTTGCGAATCTGGTATCGGTATTGGTAAATCGAGCATATCGAAAGCCCATGCATACAGGTCTGTATAGCAACTGGTCCAGTTTCTTTCCCTGGCATTATAAAAAATCTTGTGGATTAGCTTTTGAAATAAGCTTATGCGAGCTCTTACAGAATCAGGTACGAAGATTCCCAAAGTATTAAAACTATGCTTACGAACAATGGTTTCCCGGCAAATATTCTGGATGATTGTGTGCGCAACTTTTTACACAGACTATACACACTAATAACCCTGTTTCATGAACGCTACAGTCTGCAGAAAAAAAAATACAAATAATGGTACGCTTAGTTGTTGGTAATTGACTGGCTTTACTAGAACTATGCTGACTCCAGACATGCTAGTCTCAGGTATGCTGTTCTGCATTAATGTTTCTGAACTTCAGTATACCTATTGGAATGTTTGATTTTTACCACCTTTAGGCAATGTTAAAGGAAAGTCAATATGACCCGTGGTGACATAATTATGTCTGATTGAGAAGGAAATTCTGCTGCGAGGAATCCAATGTCAAGCCCAGCGCTGGTATTTTCAAATTTATCTTGAACTACTTTCATTGATTCACTACTTGTTTTAGAAAATTCTGTTGCACTGCCTGCCTGAGTTTTGGACTCTACTTTCTGATCTGTTCCACCAGGTCCAGGTTCTAAATCAATATCTATGTCCATCATGCTTATACATGCACTGGAAGTTGTTTCTCTATTAGCTTCCATCTTATTTCACTTTCAGGAAATGCCCTTCTCATATCTGTAACTTTTTTTCAATTACGCCATTGCGTTTGTATGAATGCATCATACCCTCAATTGGCTTAAGTGAACCTGTTCCAGAAAAGCCAAAACTGCCCCAGAACATCTTTTGGGGATGTTTTACATACATCATCGAAATGGGCAGGACTGAACTGCTCACCCTTTCTGATCTTGAAATATCTGCTGTGCCTCCCTTCAACGAAAAAATCACTTTCATCTGAAAGCAACACTTATTTCCAGTGTTTTATAATCTAATTTTTCATGTTTTTTGTCTGTTATTATCTTTCCTTCATTTTTTTGAGTTAGAAGCTGCGTATCAGTGGTTTCCATAGCTTTTCTGTCAGCCTCCAAGGGGCGGCGTTGCATTGTACTTGAGCATATGTGAACTCCAGTATGTATGAATCGTTAATCCAAACTTGTCTTCCGTGAACCCTTTTTGCAATTTTCAATGACTGTTTGGATACTGTCTTAGTGTTGCGTAAGCGTAACAATGCGACTCCGCTACTTAGGTGGCCTATCTGTCATTAAAAATCACAGAAATTCTGACATGTGTAACTCTCAACCACACACAACAGAAAGAACTGGCTTCATTCCATAACACTATTGAGGGGAATAAAATCGTGTGTGGTGTTATCAAGTGTATTTTAGACTGTTCCGACACGTCACGCTATGCTTATTATATAGTCTTTGTGCATAATTGCCCATTTCATTTTTAACTTTGAGGTTTATGGGTCCCGGGACGGTGGCCCGGCTGCACTCCCTTCGTGGGGCCTGTGAGACAGTAACGTTGTTGTTTCGTAATAGCACTATGCAACGTTAAAAGGGAAATGTAAGCTCTTGTCTGTTCCAAAACACCCGCATTAGAGACCTATAGTGACAGCGTTTGATATTTTATCAGCTTTAATCTTGAGTACCTGCGGTGCAAAGGGGTCTGTCATGACAGCCAAACAGACCTCCTAGATGCGCCCCTGTGTGACGCCCAGTCTTTCCTTGACTACATTCTGTCGAACAAACTCTCTTTTCACATTAAATTCTCTTCAGCATCACGTGCACATCCGTCACAGGGGGTTATGATGAACAGAAGGCGGCTGTAGTGGTGTAAACATCATCAACAGGGTTGCCAAAAGCACTAAACGTGCTAGTACATGGAAGTATCTCAGAGGCCTAGACAATCGAGGGCGGCTAACAATCAAATAAATACAGTATTTACTGTAGAGTTTAGGCTGTAAGTTTTTGTTGCTAATAATTTGTTTTCATTTGAAAGAAATTTCACTAAGTGTATTGCAAATCACTCACAAGCTTGGGTTTTGCCTGAAAATTGCGTGGACTGGTACCACTTGAACAACAATGTCCAGCTTGCGGGCTGCATGCAGCTCAGTCGGAGGTTTTGTGTGGCCCATTTCAGGTTTTCACTGTAGTATAAGTAGCCTATGTAATAACACCCTCTCCTTACTTTATTACTCTTAAATGTGACATTTTTAATGCAGGTAGTCCTCAGTGCCACATTGTCTCGTCTGTACTGCGTGCTGGGAGATTTCTATACATCCAATGACACCTTGGTGCAAAACTTTTTACTAGTTTTCTAATTTCTACCTTTGCTCCATGCCACTAAACTTGCGTATGAGGTCACACTTACGGAGTGGTTAAGGGTGCCAATCAGAGCCGTAACGAGGGGGGCACAATTCCCTGGGCGTCAAATCACTACGGGGGTGCCGAAAAGTCACAACAATGTCACAAGTACTTTTTTTAACAGCACATTTGCTTCCAAAAGACCTCAGGTTCGAACATGGGTGCACCAAACTTGTTTCTTGCCCCGGGCGCCATCTAACCTCATTATGCCCCTGGTGCCAATCAGTTATTAACATTGCAGTTAGGATTCGAACACTTTCTGTACATCAGCTGAAACTAATTTAGTTTGCCAAGGTCAAAGAAAATCTTACACTGTGCGGTCCTCTTATGTCATTCAGTGTGCGGCTCTGCTAAAGATGGTGACATGATTTTTAGCTCAGTAAGCAATTTTGTTTGGACAGGGCTGCTCTTGAATAAGACATCGGTTCCATCAGACATATGCGCATTTTTTGAACCCCATTGCTTGGCAAGGACTTATGTACAGCAGAGTGCCATTACTCCTGAGGTTCTTTTATGCATGTTTAGAACGCACGAAGAGAACTTCGTAGCTCCATTATTATTCAATCGTCTGTGCGGTCATTTCTTGTTCGAAAAAAGTTAAAGCAGTCTTTTCGAGAGTTGTTCGATCGTGACAAAACCAAGGTACTCGGTGGCGAAAGAACAGTGGAAGCAATACGGCGGCTTTGCTTTTTCTATGACGCTGCTCATGATTCCGAACGTCTGGTGAGTACGACTCTTGCTGTAGCTTAGCTGACTGAAAGCATCTTTAAATTGAAGCTGCAGTTTATTTTTTATGTGTTGTTTTGTATGTTTCTTTGGTGTGTGTGTTGTGTGTCCACTACTCCGAAGTTAAATCTGTCAAGTTCAAAGAGCTGAAACAGCAGAGCAAACGAAGTTTCGTTAGGTCAACTTTGCTTTCATAAGTGGTGTATACATTTTAGATTAGAAGGCAACCACTCTGCGAGAACCTTTCCAGCCCTTTGTGTTTTTGCGTGATCTTTCTGTTTAAACTTTTTCTAAAACGCAAAATTAGGAGCTTCAATTGAAGACGAGACATAACAGAAAATTGTTCGACACTACGTCAAGTTAATCCACTAAACTAAAAAGGCAAAACCTATTGGGAAGTTTTATGGGAGCTTAGATCGGGTTACCTGCGTTGACATAAATACGCGTGCTATTAAAGTTATGAGATTTTTATTACAATATGCCATCGTGAAAACGCGATATTTGTATTTAAAGTCAGCGTACCAAGTAAGCTTCACCTGCATGAGTCCACTATGAATTTTCAGGTTTCAAGTATGACATGTTATTTACAGGTTTGGTTGTGCCAGAATCTTTTAAGAAGCAAAACAGACCTTCAAAATTTCAGTTCATTCCATTTGTATTCTCAAGTGCTTGTGCTTTGTTGCAGGTATTTTTCTGTGATACCTTACTGTTTTCAATACTTTTTTAAAACTGTGTTGCTGTCACGAAAGTCAACTTGATATATTTCTGCTCCCTCTTTGAAAAACAACACGCCTTTCACCTAAACATGGTTATTCCACTTTTTGTCTACTCTGAGAGATGACAGAGACATCATTTCTGTCACAATTAAGAAGCATAACATTGTTTAGAATTGTTGCGTTTTCTGTTTTTTCCACGCTGTAGGGCAGTTCGTGCATTAAATTGCTTTTCAAATCCAAAAGCTTACATCAAATCACATTTGTAAGCAACTACATGCAAAGCTGATGTAGTTCTGCAGACAAACGCTCTCAGAAAAAGATGTAAAATTGGCAGAAATACCTTGTCAGAAGTTCTTTACCAATGTTGAACTGACACCTCGACCAACAGAGTGTTTGTATGTAATAACATCGTCCCTCTCGGTTGGCGTTGCATTGAATGTGCGATTCACCATGAACGGGATGTGCACGAAGAATAATACCCATATATATGTGGCGCGAGCAAGCAATAATAGAGTGATCATGGCATGTGATCTCTATTGTTGCTTGCTGCCACAGTGTGAAGCTTTGCGCATTTGCCGCTCGGGCTTTCCGATCGCAACACACTCGTTTCTAAATCTAAACTTCGCAATCAGTGGTCTGCCGTCCATTTTGAACCTCTACTGGATAGCATTCTTCAAACCACTGTATCTGCTGGGTAAAAGTAGTATCTACGTTTTATTTAGACTGAGCTTGCTTATGCTCATGTGGTCAAAGATGATTTGATCTGCACAAAACGCCCCGTTAGTGATTTAGGTTTGTCGCAAACATCGTTGTAGCTCATCGGAATTGTGTTGCAATGAAGTTGATCACAGTGAAATTTGAAATCTTGCAACATCGGGTTAGAATTAGCAACACAAAATGCAATTATTTGAAGGAAAAGATTTCGGACGTTTCGAAAAACAACTATTCATTGGGTTGCACCCGTGCTATCACAACTTGAATGCTTTAGGTGCTATTCCAGAGCTGTGCCAGCACAATGTATTGTGCAAACCAGAAATTGTAAGAATTTTTCCTCATTTTTTTCACGTTTTTGGTTAGAGCAATGTAGTGCATGCAAATTTCACTGTGACTTATAAAATGTGATGTGCAGAGCATTGCTCAGTGACTCACAAACATCCTTCGCGATTCCTCTGCGGATGTTGGAAGCCTCTCTTGCCAACATTATCGTGGAGGACATCTCTGATGTTTCCAGCTACCAACAAGCGTCGTACATCTGGAGAAAATTGATGAAAAACGGTGAGTTTTATCTTTCTGGTTTGGTTTGCCCTCTTTCATCTGCCGAACACAAAAGCAGCGAACACTGCAGATCTAACGTGTGTCACGCTGGCTGCTCAACGTTGAATGTACACACTTAATTTAGAGTTTTTTTGTGTGTAATTAATCCCTGTTGTCACGACTCATTCGTTCATACAGTCAGGCAAAGTTTCTCGCTTTCACAGTGTAAAATACGTCTAGAAAAGAAAAACTTGATTGTTTTCTTCCTCGCGCACGATCATTGACTTTAACTTTTTGTTGGCTCACGTGCACACACCATGACGGTTTCCCCCTGGCTCTCTCGCCGCTGTGATTTTCATTAATGTTCAGAGAAATGCACTTAATCTTGGCTGGATCTTAAAACAGCACGGGTCCATTGACGATAAAGAGTTGTTCGAAAACGTGTTGGGTGTCTTTGTCGTGACAACTCACCCCTCACTCACCCAGCCACCTTCATGCCTGCCACAGTAACAAACGCTTTGTTGGACGTGCAAAATGTGACACAACAGCCAAGCTGCTCTCACCAGCAATACTACGAACATGCAAATTTTTTTGCAAATAGTCCAAGCCGTGAATGTAATCAACAGAGATTTCAAGGAGTTGATTGACTCATGCACGCATGCACGAGTCCACTTTGTCTCGCTTATGAATGAAAATTGTTGCGTAACCAGAAGTTCTACCTTGTTTTTAGATCCCCGGTGACGTGTCACCAAATGTTCTGAAAAAAATCAAAACTGAAGTGCTTGAGCCCTGCATGTCTTGGTTCCACACCTATAAACAATACGGCCAACGTCAGACTATCCAAGATTTCGATCCAATCTAACATGAATCTAACTCGGTGTTCAACGTTATACTCTCTTTGATGCATGTTCGCAGCAGGGCTTGCATTGTTTTAACTTTTGTTTCATTTCTCAAAGGTTCTTAAAAATTATAGCATTTGACACCAGTGTGGAAACCTTCGACCTCGGCGGATAGTAACTTGTATTTCAAAAAAACGGCCGTAGTTCGAATATGCCAAGTCTGAACGTTTCATATGATCGTAATACACAACAAATTCCAATCAAATAACGTTGGAGTCAGTGTGGAAACGAATTTGTCTGTGCGGGCAAGCGCGTAAACAGAAAAATGCCTGGTATGTAGGCAAATGTTTTAATGCTCTAACCGCTTTACTTCGCCATAACACCCTGGACTCCCTTATAGCAACTCATTATTCATTTTGAAAATTTTTGTTCACATTTTTCTTCCTTGTACATTTTTGTCGAATGCTAGCAGTATATTAACCCGTTTATTACGTGCTTGCAATCTTCTGTTAATTGTTCGACGTGTGCGTTTGATATCTTTCGTTAACTGTTCGTTCTGTGTTCGTTCGCCCAACCTGGCGCGATGAAGAGCATATTCAGGCTCCGGCCTGCCTCTCGTTAAAATAAACGCGAATTGAATTTTGAAAAATGTTACAATCGCCACCATTTTATAAAGGGGTGCAAAAAATTTGTTTGCACCTTGCTGAAAGTGAAAATTGCTTTATTATCGTGCTGAGGGATTCAGGGACGCATAGACTAAAAGTTGTTTTATATCTTAGAACTTAATTGAGTTAAAAAATAGCTGTCGGCTGCGCGCAAAGGTCCTGGTTCCAAGGAAGTTGCAGAGATATTCTTTATCATAAATACTACCCAATGCCAAATCAGGTAATCTCTGCGCAAAGTCCTCTTGCTTTCCGGCGTTTTTTATTTGCATAAATCACTTCCATCGGTGAAATTTACGATTAAACCAGGAGTGCAATGCTATCTGCTTCATTTGCGAAGTATGTTTGTATGTTTCTGAACAAATGAAACGCTGATTTGGTTTTTACAGGCTTCTTCATGAGCATCTTGCACGTGTTCGAGAGAAAAGTACCTCCAGATATAACTCCGTCAAGTGGTGGGCCGACGCTTAATCCACACGCGCAGTTGGCTTTGTCACTCGTCAACCTTTTGAAGGAACCCCTGGTGTTCCTCAATCGCCTTCTTCGTTTCTGTCAGACTCAAGCCGCCACCGCTCTTGCAGACAACGAGAAAGTGGTGTTTGGGGAAACCTTTGACCTTCTTGTGGATCGGTTTTGCAAGGAATTGATGACGAGAAAATTGACGCATCAGATCTACAACTTCATACTTCCGATGCTAAGCAGACAGCCTGCTTTTCCTCACGAGCAAATTATTCTGTACTTGGAATGCCGATCACAAGTCGGCGAGCGCCAAGAAACCTTGCGAAGTTTGAGTCTTCTCTCAGCTTTAGTGGTTCTTCTAAAACCTGCTTTCGGTGAGTTAAAAGAAAGAGCGGTTGCCCGCAGCGTTAGCTTTGCGCTTAACGTTCACCCGCGGTACTGCAAATTTGCAACCGTGTTGAAAAGGGAACGGGAGAGCTGTGCCCATGAATGTCATTTTTGCATGAATAACGCGTCCAAGTTGGATGTTTGTGCAAGCATCACTGGCAGCGTTACGTGATGCAAAGACTAGTAGCTTTTGTTCATTGTCACAAAGGTGTTGTTAAGTACTGCATATATGTCGTGTGGTGGTGTATGACTTTTGTGCGTTCGTTTCAAGTGTATACTCAAAAGAAAACAGCGCGTTCAGCAAAGACTTTGCTTTTCCATGAAATCAACTCGCACGCTTCTCATTAATCACAACATCATAATCTTTCTTCAAGCCCGCTTGTTTGTTTTTACCTGTAAGCATGGCGTCGGGAGGATTTTTTCAGGGGGGCCACCAGGGGATTTTTCTTTTTTCCAGGGGGGTCAAAAGTAATGAAATGTGTTTTTTCCCACTCAAAACTAAAAAAACAACCTTTTTTGCTGAAAATTTCAAATTGCAGGGAGGATTGGCCCTCCCTTCAGACGCCCATGCCTGCAAATAAGTTAATACAACCTCACCCGGCTCATCTACTTGTCTACTGAAACCTTCGCAGATTCCCTCTCCACCAAACGAGCCCTTCTTTCCGTCCTGGGATGGTTGGTGCCAACCTTGCCCCGCGCTTCCGACGCTCATTTTGGCCCCAGTCCGGGTGACAGCTCCGACGACGATGATTGCACAAGTATGGATGAAGATGGCGTGGAATATGTGAGACTTGTAATGAAGACGTTGCGTTCGTCGAATTTTCAGCATGATGTAGGACCAGCGCCGCAACCAGCTGATATTTTTATGAGGCAAAATGATTGTAACTTCTTGTACCTAACAACTAAGCATGTTTTTTAATTTCGGGGGGAGTAGCAGCGCAGTCTCCCCCGTGGTTGCCGGCCTGTTTGAAAATGGTTGGCGCTCTCATAAGCTTAATTGCGTTTATAGTGCGGCAAAG
>Ga0210059_1002238_pt1 | contig 30105 bp, 14 predicted proteins | sample Ectturendosymbi2_FD_188042 | JGI IMG/M metagenome (GOLD analysis project Ga0210059, IMG submission 188042) | Ecteinascidia turbinata endosymbiont from Florida, USA - Sample 2 (SPAdes) (version 2) | ecosystem: Host-associated > Tunicates > Ascidians > Unclassified | place: Key West, Florida...
CAGCAGCTTAATACCGATCAATTGAATCAATTCATGCAATAAGAGTTTATTTGGCGGCATGACACACACTGCTCAAGGGCCAGGTTAACAATTCTGGTATTACGCAGTGGTAAGGTTAAAGTTCACTTCTGTCTGCTCCTTTGCACGCAAAGGTAGGTCACGAAACTTGCAAGGGGTTGTTCTCCTGTTAGTCTTTATTAAGTAACAATACGATGGCCATAAATTTTCAAAAGTTCACTTGCTACGTAAAATAAAGTCAAACAAATCTTCCAAGGTTCACTTGCTACGTAAAATAAAGTCGAACCATGGTATGCTTCTTTCTTTAAAGACCAAGGCAATGTTTCCTTGAAACGAATTACCCCGACGTTAAAATCTGTATATAGCCTATTGTGCAAATTATCGTAATAACTCGGCCATTTCTGCCAACGAAGCGCATTTTTGTGACGGTCGCCGTGACGTTGGGCATTTTCTTTGTGGTGTAGACAGGATAAGCCGTTTTGTGAGCGTCCGTTTGCATTGCATCGACAGCAACCTGAATCGGTAAGCAAAATGTCAACGTTGCAACTGGAAAGAATGTTCGCGGACGCCCAAATTCCTAGGTTAACAATTTTGTGACCTGAATTTCGACAATCATGTCCATGGAGATGCTCAGTTTATACATCGAATTAATATAAAACGCATGTAGCAGTAACCGAATAGTTAGCGAATATAACTAAATATAGTTCGCAAATATACTCAGCGCTGCTGCCCAGTTGCAATTAGAATCTTGAAAGAGTAGCCACTATTCATTTAAAATTTAACTATTTCACGAATAAAAGTCATGACTACCTTCAGAATCATATCACATCCGTTTCAACATGAAGTTTGTCAAACCATCAAATCTAAAAGATTTTCCTAAAAAACAGATATACTGCCGTAACAACATACTGTAAGTTTCATCGTTGATCTAAAATAGCTATGTCCAACCCAAACGGCTTACTGAGGCAAAAATTATGTCACTATCTTAACCAGGGCCGCAGATTGAATGACATATTAATGAGGGCCGCACATTGAACGCCTTACTTTGATCTTAGCAAACTAAATTTAGCTTAAGCTAATGTACTGATGGCGTTCGAATCCTAGCTGCAATGGCAACAGACGTGATAAAGTGGTACTGAAGACCAAGCTCATCAAAAATGTCAAATTCACGATTATCAAAATAAGGAGAGGTTGTCAGTATATAGGAGACTTTTACTACAGCGAAAACCTAAACTGCGCCGCACAAAACATACTTTCCACAATTGTAAAGTTTTGCATGAGCTGCACCTTTAAAGTTGCTGTTTCTTTAAAGAAGAATTACAGTATTAATATTTGAGACTTGACACCTCAGTTGTCATAAAGCTCTTATCCACCCCCTCGTTTTTCATTTCAAGCGCCGACGTGTGAAACGCCCCGTAATCAATTGCAGTAAAACGCAAACAAAAGGCAAAGATTGGTCATGACAACCAACTCCTCTGACACACAGCACGCAATAGCAGGCAACAGAAATAGAATGAAATAGTAGAGTACATGTCGCGGTCGCATTAACGAATAAAGACTGCGCCACCTTAACGCCTAGTTCGTAAACACCTAATAATGAGTTTACGAACTAGGCGTTAAAGTGCCGCAGTCGTCGCAAAAAAAGAGGTGGTTATGGGCCGAACGTTACTTTGATGTTGAAGTACTAACATTGCATTTCAAAGGACAACAAACGTTTACGACTAGTTTCGCATTTGCACGCAAGCAATCGCTTGTCACTGCACTGGTTTATTATAAACTGAGCTTACATTCTATCCATGTAAAGTCAACTTTACGCCAGTGACGTGACACGTTGTTCACGAACGCAAAAAACAGTGTTCTGGAATATTCAGTTTACAGGCGACTCCAGGTCAAACGCGTCACTCGGGCTCAACACGCCATTTATACCAAGGCCACTGACAGAATGCAACCGTTAGAGGCTTGCATCATTGAAATTTCCATTTGCTTTTATTCTGGCTGGCACGATCGTTGCTATGTAACGGTAGTTACGTAACAATCAATTACGAGTTCTCATGAGAACCCGTAGATTGTTGCGTAACGTATGTTCCAGAGCAATTATAATGCCAGTTAGTTCTCTACGTACTAGGCTCATTCATATTAGCCCGAGTTACTGAACAATATTTTTGTTCGTTTGAAATTATTCTCGAATGGGAACTTGTCTATGCAAATCGATTGCTTCAAAAAACATTCAATCTGATATGAATTATTTTTTAAAAATATTTAATTGTAAAAAGCAACTCGGGCTTTAACGCATGAGATGAGCCCACGTAACGTCTGCGTACTTGGATCATTCATATTCCCGAATTGACAATCATTCCTTTGAAATTATTTTCGAATGCGAACTGTTCATTGGACTGGAATCCACATTCAATGCTCTATGGCAGCAGTTTTCAATGTAAGGGTCGCGACTCCCAGAGGCAGTGTTCCCTCAATGGTGCGCAAATGCCAACAGACCACTTGTGTAGTGAAATCTCATTCTCGCGCACTAGCAACAGTCCAGATTTAATATCGTAGATACACCGCATAGCCTCTGTAACGCTTGAAACGCTTTACTGCCAATGTGTTTACATGGTTGCGCAATTGCATGCGCACTAAAACGAATCTTCAAAGGTTCTTGGCAACGAATTTTCAAAGGTTCACTTCAAGTTAAGATAATTTGTTTAGTGTACATTTTTCTGAGGGAAAACTGCCCAGATGGGTTGTGAACCATTTTTGGAGGGGTCGCGAGTAAATTTTTATGCACACAGCTGTATTACATTTGGTTTGATCGAGTTTTAGATGGGGTCGTTGGTTATAGTGGTTTGCTATAATGGATCGGGGACTCGCGGTACAAAAACGGTTGGAAACCACTGCTTTATGCAAATCTGTTGCTTCAAAAAAAACATTTAATCTGATATGAATTATGTTAAAAAATACTTAAATGCCTAACTGCAGAGAGCAGCTCGGGCTCTAACGGATGAGTCCGAGTAAAGCGCGAGCGAACGAAGTCGAGAGAACGCTTGCTACGAACGATATTTTTTGATTCAGGTCACCTGCAACATGAAGGCGAAAGGCCAGACATGGAACAAAAATACTTGAATAGTAACAAAGCCCAATGCATAGACCCCAAGTTAACAACCATAATCAGTGAAGTGTGTGGTGGTATAAATATACAAAGCAATCAAGCTTGTGTTCTACAACATTATAAATCGTAATCAAAGACTCTGTCTAAGCCCGAGACACCACTGATTCAGTTACTTTGCACGACAACTAAGAACTGTATGTCGAGTAAAATACCAGTGTTACCAGATTTCAAAAATGTTTATTGCTAAAGTTTACAAAAACATTAGCCAAAAGTATCCAAAATTGGAAAAAAACTATAGCCAAAAATACCAACTATGAAAATTAGCGAAAAACATTAAAACTCACTGAAAAGTGCACTTTGTCAATTCTATGGACTGTAAGAAAATACTCTCAGGCACATAATAGGAAACATGCAATCTTTGCAAAACCAATTTGTAAAGACAGATGTTGCAGATGGTATATCGCACTTTACGTAATGATTATGACATGTATCCACAGCCTCCGACATAAACAAAACCACTGTACAGTAGCGGACACAGGCTAATTTGGTGGGGGATGCGATATCGATTTGCAATGAACCCAATGCTTCACAGGACCATATTGCGTAGATCAATCACTTTCGCATACGTACATTTATGAGGAAACAAATCTACGCTTGGCTTAGAACAGGGGTTTTCAAACGTTTCTGCACGTTGACCCCCAAATAAAGCATACAATTTTCTGTAGACACCGTGGCCTAGCCCAACAGTTACTAATAGAAGGAAAATGTGTGTCAAAATAATTTTGAGTACTTTTTACTTGAAATGCATGATAAAATAATACATAATCCGAAACTATGCTTGGAACCTAGCGGCCATTCAGTGACCCCATTCGACCCCGTGACTATTTATCGACTCCTTGGATGGTCCAATTGACCCCTGGGGGTCGATATCGACCACTTTGAGAATCACTGATTTAGAAAAAGTTTGAATGATGAAACTGGTAAAACTTTAACACTGCACCGCTGCAGAATCAACAAGCAATGTGGCACATGACAACGATCTGACGTAGTCACTGGTGTCGGTGCAGGTACATGGAGGACTCGAGATAAACAGTTCACGTGACGACATAATACTTGTTCTCATTGTGGGTTACGTCTGTTACAACACAATTACCGGTGGCAGCACATAGTGCAATAGTGCTGTTTGATTTGCATGTTGCAGCAAGTAAGCGTCGTCATTACCGTAAGCGACTTGTTGGGTACCAGTATTTGATCTAGTCACAGTGTTTGGTGTGGTGTATGGAAGTACTTATCTTTGCAAATACTTTTCCAAGATGAAATATTGTCCGTCCAAGTATCGAAACAGAATTTCAGAAACACATTTGCACGATATTCTCCGTATTGCAGTATTAAGCATGGAACCAAATATTGCAACTATTATGCAGCAAAAGAAGCACTTTCATAAGTCACACTGCAAACATGTTGCCGAGCAAAGAAAAATATAGCAATATACAAACGTCACCGATGTTATGCCTGTTTTTCTTTCAGCACACAAATACTCCGGTCCCCTGACTCTGATAAGATCGCGAATTTGGCCCAGCATCCAAAAAGTTTGGGGACCGCTGGGATAGCCCATGGATAATTCTGTAGTGCATAAAACAATTCTGCCGCAGCAGCAGAACCATCTAGGGTTGCCAAATCACTTGAAATTTTTTCAAGGACATTTTGTTTTTAAGAGATACGCTGGACTACTTTTATGGGTGTCCGCAGAGGGGGCAAAACGTGTTTTGCTCCCCTGGAAATTGGGACTAAGAACCAAAAAATGTTAGAAAATCTGAAGTCAGCATCTCGATTCCGATCAATTTAATTCTTGCAATAACACTTTATTTACCGATGTGCCACTCACACTGCGTAAAAGGCAGATACACTGCTGTGGTGTGATGCAGTGATAAGCTTGCAGTTTACTCATTTCCACTCCTTCGCCTACAGACTCACGTTGCGAAACTTGCGAGCGTATTGTTCTACTGTTTCTCTTAGTTGCGTAACAACAACATGGCAACAAATCTTCAAAGGTTCACTTCAAGTTAAGATAATTAATGTGTTTTTCCGCATGTGACTGTTGACCTCAGACATCTTTGAGACGTGATGCAGCGAGAAAGTGACTGCTGATAACGGTAAGACGCGTTGTTTTATACTGCTGTGTGAAAAGAAGCAGGGGTGAATCTGTAGCAATGCTTCCGCTTCCACAAGTTTCAAAAATCGATTATAGCGTGAGATTGTGTGTGTGACCATGTGCCTGATTGAATAGCTTAATCAAGCTACGCTATTGCTTCCTTTCACACAGTATAAAACTATACGACTGGTTAGAAATACCTCTGTAAAAGGCTTTGGAAATACATCTTAATCGTTAAGGCTTGTACTATGTGCAAAGCTATATTCTCCGCACTGGTGAGTTTTCATGATTCATCTGCTTAGCCTGCCTGGTGTTCTAATTTTAGTAAGTTCTTACGTTGTCCGATAGTCGTGTTAAGATACAGTGAAACAGTTTGCGAGAGTGTCTAACTTTCGTGTTTTTTTAACTCTAATGTTGATCTGAGCGTTGATTGTTCTTAATTTATGACTTATTTGTAGAGTGCTCGCAAAAATGGATATTAGGCAGTTTATGGAAAGCAAAAGCATTTCTGATAGCCGAAGTGTAGAAAACAATTCAGACAAAAGATTACAGAAGTGAGTTCTGTTCATCAAGCAGAGAAAAATGAGAGAGCTGCAAACGTAGTTGATAGTTCAAGTCCATTGCAGACTCATTTGTGTGGAGTTCGCGATGATAACGACTTTTGTGCGCCAATTCAGCAAATGTAACAGATGACTGAAAGTACACCTGTGTGGCAAACTCGTATAACCTAGGAGCCTATAGCTCCACTTGAGAAAGATTTCAAAATAGATGCGAATGGAGCGCGTATTTTCATGGGGAATTTTCTTTGTGGTGTAGAAACAGGAAAGCTTTTTGTGAACGTCCACTTGCATTGCAACGCCAGCAACCTGAGAATAATAAGCAAAATGTCGACGTTGCCCCCCTTGGGCAAGTTTCTGCCACCTCCCATGGCTACTTTAACCCTTTCAGCAAGCTTACCTGTATGGGCAAATCAGGCTAAGCTAACCATGTACGAAATTGAAAACTAAGCAAAACTTATTCAGACGACACAACCGTTCTTGAAGAATTTACTTGTTACTACACAACTGTTTAAGGTGGAACAAATCTACACATTGTTCTATTAATCTACATTGCTTATTCTTGATTTTTGAATGTTCAATGCAGTCAATGGTTCAAAAATGAACAGTTTAAAAACTATTCAAGAATTTTCAAGGACGCCGGAACATATTCAAGGACAACAAGTTGTTTTTCAAGAATCAAGGACAGAACGAGTTTTGATAGCAAATTCAAGGACAATTATTGGCGCTCAAGGACGTCTGGCAACCTTAGAACCATCACTTCTTAGGTCCAATCCCGCAGATTTAAGTAAAGATCACCCAAAACAGCCGCGTGCATCTGCGCCACAGCAGTCATGGTTTGGATGCATTCCCCGATCTTTTTAAAGTGCTTGGTACTATGATCGAGCATATCTTGAAGCCTTCAATGCCCAGTTCTTGAAAAATATGCTTGTGTCTGCTACGCCTGTCGTACATTTACTTAGCTGGAATTCGCATTTGGATGACGGCACTGTAACGAAACAGGTCTTTCAAATATTGCAACTCTAAAACCAGGGCCGGCTTTGAGCCGATGCAACCGATGCAGCTGCATTGGGCCCCGCGCCTCTGAGGGTCCCGCACCTCTGGGGCCCCACGCCATGGTGTTTAGGTAGATTGTTCATTTTTGCCAGATGTCCCTTGCGCTCGAGAATTCAGTACAAATGGCTTATAAATCTCATTGTTAACAAACAACCCTCTCGTTAGAACTAGATATAAATTTCCTCTATTATCGAGCGTTAGCAAACGTTCTCAATTCTAATTCTAAGACGTTATATGTGCGCTCTACCATGGTCGTATAGCACGGTTGACTGAACACGATGACATCATAAAACTACTGCTCAGAGGAGCCCCGCACCTAGGTCTTGCATTGGGCCCCGCACCTGCTAGGGCCGGCCCTGCTGAAACCCATGCAACAACTATGGCCATGTGCACTGAGAAAACGAAACTTGACTATCGAAGATACGCTGTGTCATGAACAAGTTGAACGAAACAATTATTACTTTACCAAAACCGTTGTTGTGGTGAACTTTTTGACGGTTTACTGAACTGGCGTTTAGAGGTGATAATCAAAAACTTGGTTCAACTCATTCTTGAACCACAAGAAGTTTAGTGTCATCTAATGAAACAACAGGAATTTGAAGACTGCTAGTCTTCTATACATGTAATGTTTAACTTGGATATGTTTGTATTTCTTGACATCAATCTTTTTTTATTACTGTGTGCTCCATACTGGTGCAATCACAATAACGCCTTGTTTTTTTCTTTTTAAATTTGGTTCACGTCGTTTCTACGCTATTGCCTGTGTTAATAGTTATCTTTGGTACGCTTTCCAACTATCAGCAACCAATATTTTGTCAAAGTAATAGTGAGCGAAGCCTGTGCCTGGGCAACGAATAACGTGGCCATTTCTTTGTTTGTTTATGGATAACGATGATTAAGAATCCGTGCTCCCACACATCCTGATCAGACACATACATTGAGCTTACGTGGCTTAAGCAAGGTGTTGATAAATGTTATTTTAGACTAACTGTTCAGCTCCCAACGTTATAGTGAGAAAGATTGCAGAGAATTCAAAGTTTATATAGCCTTCATCATGTCAAACGTAGCTAGAAGAACTTCAGAATCTCTATTCTGCAAAAATATGGTAGCTTTTACATTGCTGTTAGATCAATATAGCCACTTTCCAAGTCTTACGATTAACTATAGAAGTATTAAACTGTTCCAGTATTTGATATAAAAATACTGATTTTTATGAAAAGGACGATTATAAGAAACGTGCATCTAGATCAGGGGTCTACATACTACGGCCCGCGAACTGTGAAAAAGACTCTCCATGCAACTGGTTCTTAATTCAAATTTTAGCAAAAACACTTTTTCGTTATAGCTTGTCTCATCCGTGTGGTACTTTTTCTCCAAACATTTTTTAGCTACAGTGTTGAGGACAACCCTTTTCTGAAAGGATCACTACGATTTGCGCGTAACGTTAGCATTCAACCAGATTTGGGATAGAAATGACGGATTTCATTTGATTTCAAAGTTGTGAACTGACTGCAGAAGTGTAAAGTATTCGTGCTGCATTGATACTAAGCCAAAATGGAAGAGTATCTGGATCCGAATGCAACTTCTGTTTTATATCGAAACAACAACGTAGGTATGCTACATAGCCGAAGTGCTAAAATTAACCTTCCACTAATTGCGCTTGTGACTAAAATGCTAAAGAAAGCACCACTTTCTGAGAATTCAAAGACTCGAAAACCATTTGCGTGAAAAAGATAAAAACGAGGCTTTGCAAATGACGAAGACTTAGCATTCGCTGTACGTAGCTATAAATTTTTATGTTATTTTATACGGTGTAAGCGATTAGGACTGTGCAAATTACAGATAATTGAGTAAAGTTCACATGGAATTACCATTCCAGGTGCTTCAAGCCATGTTGAGAATGAAGACTTTTATGAATCTTTTTCTCCTGACGACGGGCCAGGAGAGCTCACAAAGGATCGAGGACAACACAACACTTTTCAGACAAACGCTAAACAGCAATCCAAATCACCGAACAGACACGATGACTCGTTTCCAGAGCCGCCACCTCCTCTAAATCCCAGCAGACCGTCTAGATCGCAGCATAGGCCGTTACCTCAGGCACAATCGAAACAGAAGGACCTGAGCAACAAGCCAAAAAACACCACCATTGGGCGATCCAACGGTATTTCTGGTTTTGGAGGTTTAATGGATTACTGCGTTTTGCTTCGTGTATAATCTTTACCTTTCATAGTATACGAACAGAAAACATCGATGTCAACCTAGAACTACAATGCTGCTTTGTGAGCAAGAAGGAGATAACTAATGCATAAGTTATCAAATTTGCGACAAGCCATCAGAATACACAATTGCAGGTTTAAATAAACTGGTGGCATCGACGTAACACTCTGCAGAGACGAATATGCCATAAGCAAAATGTCTTTATCTTTCCCGGTAATTTTCCTGCAAGCATGAGAGCACACTGAGTCAATAATTTTTAACCTGGGGTCGTTGCCCTCAACGTAATTTGGCCACTATAGAAAGATAATAAAAGGTTTTGCAAATCTGAAGTGCTATTGACAGTTGTTTTCAATGCTCTGGGAGTTATATCCACAGAAAGGTTCAACTCGTTTTTATGCCGCAGTGCAGGGGTTCCTAACCTGTCTCTGAACATGTACCTATCAAATTTCTTATGACAAAAAGAATGAGAAAATTAACAAAAATCTGGATTTTCAAAAATAATTTTACATTTTTGGATTTATAAATGTAGACCCTTTTTTTACATCTCAAAGCTTTATTTATTTAACAATAAGGGTTTAATGATTTTTGAAAATGATATTCACTGTTGTACGTATAAATATTAGGAAACAAATAATACATAAACATATATTCCCTTATTTTGATAACCTTAAATATACCCCTTCAGACAAGATAACGTATCCATGTGGGTACATTTACCCCAAGCAGGGAACCCTTGCCGTAGTGCGATTTTAATACGTACACTTGAAAGTCGTTAAAAGCCGCCTTGGCTTTGTTTTGACAAAGACATGGTCCAACGTTTTAGTATCAACTACATAACTGCAAGGCTGATTCGTGGTCTGATTCTGGACTATACCACTGCAAGAAACCAAACAAAACGAAGCAGTAGGCTTAAATCCTGCTGCAGTAACCATATGGCTGTAAATGCACACTTTTTAGCCAGTCAAGGAGTTTTCGAAAGTCATCCGTACTGAATCAACTGGAACCTGCTCTCGTTAGAGCTCCGAGTATCACAGCTTATGGCTACGCATATAAAGGAAACACGAGAAGCGTATCAGGCTTAACAATATTAAAAATATAAATATGTATTTACTCCACTTCTGGTATTGAAAATATATGCAAGCAACTGCGTTGTTTTTGAATATTTTGTTTCTGCGGCATTTAGAACATCAAGACTCATCTTTAAGACATACAAGGGTAAAAGCTGAAGAACCATTGTCCCAAGAAATGAACATCACGTACTTCTTTCACAATATACGGACGACTACACAAACAGCAGAGGCTGTTACAGGATGACGACTTTGAGCAATGCAAAGCTTTTACTCCAGATATTACTATCGAGAATTGCCGCAAAATTGCAGCAGACAGGTTATATCTAAGTCATGTAACAAAGCAAACTGTGAAAACGAGAGAAGCAACGCTTTTGAAGCCGAGAACAAAGTTTGTAAAAATTGGAATAAGTTCAGGTTTGCTTACGCTCTTGCGTTTCTGGAACAAGCCATAGCAAAACATCGAAAATTTCAGATCTCCGCAACTTGCGTGACCGCTTTTCTTCAAATTAACGAAGTAGTCACAAATGGTTGCCTGGTTGGTCATAAATAGAGTTACCATTTTCCTGGACCAAAAATAAGCGTGTTTCGACAATGCTTGTTTGAATAAGCAATCAAAGACAACTTGCAGTACAAAAACAGTAAAAATATCTCAAACACCTGTGTGGTGATACATCTATTCATTAGATAGCACGTAACAGTTAAAAGCTCTAGCTTTGCTGTTAGCTTTCGAGGATTCCGCCCACTGTGCTGTAAAGGCTTTCACCAGTTGTGACGTCGCGGTGAAGTGGAATTCAACAAAGTCATTATAAAAGGACCTGTCGAAAGGAAGCGTTTCATAACCAAGAATCAGGCACTAAGTTGTTAACACGGTACAATTACTTCGAATTCACCGCAAAGATCAAAGCATGCGATTTGAAGGAGCGCTTGCTTTATCTCACCGGAAGCCGTTTTCAATTTCAGTTGGTTAGTTTAGTTTTGCAAGCGAAAAATGCAAAAGACAATTTGCGAGAAAGAAAATTCAGTGAGCTATTACTTTGATATCAGAACAGAAAGATAAGCCCACAACTACTAACAAACCTTGGAAATATGAGCGATATAGCAACCTTGGTTATAGAGCATTCACGAAAGATTGTAACCGATCCGGATGACTCTGAAGTCGTTTGCCCTCAAGCACAAAGTTTCTGCTGATGAATAAGCGCTACGGGCCAATAAACTAGTTTTTATTCATCGTGGCAATTTATGCAAATACGACAAAGGAAAGTTGAACTGTAAGCTGGCAATTGCGTAGTTCATTGTATACATCTTGGCTGTGGAGTTCTTTGACGAAAAGTGCTCAGGGCTATCGAACGAAACTGCTTTTGCCTGGGTATGATTTCGGCAGTTGCACTTGAACGAGGTCTGTCGCCACTTTCGCGCAATGCTTTCCACAATTTCTTGAAGTTGCACATGTTCTTGTGTTTGTGCGCTGGTTGCAGTTGTTGCCAAAGTGTGTCATATTCATCGTAAGAAAAGTAAAATTTCGTGCCTGAAGTTTTTCGTTATCAGATAAGACTTTCTTCTTAGTTCAAGTACAGCCACCTTCCGAAGCAGCCGCTTCGGACTCCATCAAACAGACATCGCAAAGAAGAATAATGAGCGTTTGCGCAGTCGCTCTTGCGATTTTCATGGCACTTGCTGGCATCTCTTTCACCTTGCAGGTAATAAACGCTACTGCCATGAGTTCAAATTAATTAAACATTTTAGAATTTTTTTGCTTTTTTCAGATGTTGGAATACTCGAAATATGAAGGTAAGTAAAGGACTTTGCATAACGAAAAGTATTCTTTAACGACGACTTAAGCTTACTTTGACAGGTAGCAAAAAGGTACCTGCAAGTTGCATGGATGTTTTGCAAAGTGGACAGAAAAAGTCGGGAATTTACACAATTGCTTCAACCACTGTTCCCGAACTAAGTCAGGTATGATTGGAGAGCATGTATCTGAAAAGGCGCAGTTTGAGTGAAAGCAGAATGAAAGGTTGAAGATACTTTTTTGAATAATTGATTACTGTACATCACAAACTTTGTTACAATTTAAATGTTGTTGAAACCAGTTTCGGATTAAGGTACCGCGGCCTGTAGCATTTCAATAGCGCGGGGCCCTAAGTTTGAAAAACGTCTCAACACCTGCTAAATCATAAAGTGTGTGGGCAAGGCATCCGTGTTACTACAGCTTTACTCTCGCCATGCTCTCTCCAGTTCGCATCGTGACATGACGGTCTGACTCTGAGTTTATAGTGCTAACTGCCAATGCTGCCAGGTGGCTGTGACCTAAATCTGCTAAATGGTGTCACAAAGAAACTGCTAGATTCTGCTAAAAGTCTTGTGACAAAATTTCAGCTAAAATCTGCTAAAAGCAGTGAAATTCTGTTAAAAATACGTTATTTTGAACATGATTGAAAGAAACCTATAAAGTTATACAATATATTAATTTTTCAATTTTTCATCTTGCACTCGCTCTCAGTTAGCTCAGTTCAATTCAGTTCATCCCGATAGCCAATGGCCGTTGGGGCGCTTCAGCAGCATGCACGATTGTTTGCCAGTTATTCCGGTCCCAACAGTTTCTTAAAACAATGTTCGTGGTTCAAGACAGTCCGTTGTCAATCCAGCTGGTCTTCGGACGACCTCGAGTTCGTTTACCTGATAAAGATCCTTGCACTATAGCAGTGGTTCAGAAACTGGGGGTAAATTACCCCCCGGGGGTAATCCACGATTCTTCGAGGGCTAACGCAGAACCAAAACCACATCGTTGTTCTGTATTATGAGCTATCACTGCAAAAGAAACTTTCGACTTGAAATGCGAAACATTTTTATTGAGGGTAATAAGACATAATCGATACCATGATTTGGGTAACGGCTCGAATAAGTTTGGGAACCACTGCACTGTAGTGTTCGCGAGAGAGTCCGTGTGTCTGGATACGTGCCCAAACCACTGTGATTTGCGGGGTCTGACGATTTGTATCAGCGGCTCGAATTCGCCGATCATGGAGGTGACCTCTTGTGTTACTGAGATGTTGGTGCGGTGCGCGGTGTAGGGAATCTGAGTAATCTGCGGAAACACCGCATCTCGAATGTTGCTATCCTCTTCTCCAGGTTAGGGGTAAGGGTCCAACTCTCGCACCCGTAAAGAGTGGTTGAGATGACCACTGATCGAAGTAGGTTCATCCTTGTTTTCATGGAGATGTTCTTGCTGGACCAAATTTTCTTTAGTTTTGAAAGGTGCTGTGTGGCTACGGCAAGTCTCATCTTTACTTCGCGGACTGATGTGCCGTCTTCAGTGATATTGGAGCCTAGGTACTTGAAGGATTTTACGGATTGCAGTTTACTCCCATTGACTGTTTTGGGTATATTGTTGTTGTTTTCGTTGGTGGCAGGGATGACCATTATCTTGCTCTTCTCGGCGCTTATCTCCATTCCGAAAGCTGACGCTGATTTGTCGAGTCTCTCAGTAAGTTCGGCGAGTTCTTTCATGCTTCCGGCTATCAGGTCAATGTCATCGACGAAGCGGAGATTGCTGATGTCGCCCCCACCAACCCTCACGTTACCCTCGAAGGAGTCTAGAGCGTCGGTCATTATCTGTTCGAGGGAAATGTTGAAGAGGCAGGGAGATAGCAGACACCCATGTCTCACTCCGACGGTTGTCTGGAACCAGTCGCCGATGTTGCTGTCTGCTAGAACCCTGCAACTTTTGCTCTCGTATAAAGACCCAATCAGATGTACTAGGTTACTGTGAATATTGTGTTTCTTCAACGTTAGCAGTAAGGCCTCGTGCCAGACGCGGTCGAACGCTTTCTTGAAGTCTATGAAGTTGTGGTAGAGGTGCATGTCGTGGTTTCTGTGTTTCTCGATTAGTATACTAAGGTTAGTAATCTGTTGTGCTGTGCTTTGATTCTTGCGGAAGCCTGCTTGTTCTTCGGCCAGGATGGGTTCAATCTGAGGTTTGAGACGCTGGAGGATAATCTGCAACATGACTTTACTGGGATAGCTGATGAGGGAGATAGTTCTGTAATTGCTGCAGTTCTGCAGCTCGCCCTTCTTTAATAGTGGAACTATGATAGATTTCATCCATTGCGTGGGCCATACACCTGATTGCCATATCTTGTTACATATCGAGTGCAGTTTGTCGAATGTGGTGGTATCAGTTTTCAGTAACTCGGCAGGGATGTTATCTATTCCAGCTGCCTTCCCTTTCTTGAGATGGTTTATTACCTCAGTAACTTCACTGCGTGTAATATTTGGTGTTCTGTCTATATCGGAAGTTGGTGCACTTTGCTTTATGGTAGTTAGGATGTTTCGGTCAGTTTTGACGTGGATGTTATATATTTATTTTGCATACTCTGTCCAATGTTTCTCGACGTCTTCTTTACTCGTGACTACTTTCCCGTTCTTGTCTTTGATTGTGGATATTCTGTTGCTTTTAGGTGTGGTGAGCTCTCTCGAACTTTGGAATGACTTTTGCGTGTTGTTCGTCTCGAAGCCATCATGTATCTCGTGGCAGTGGTCATTAGTCCATTCCTCCTTCGCACGTCTAATCTCGGCTTTCACCCTGTTATTTGCCTCTCCATATTTCACTCGTGAATCTTCGGAATGATAACGTGAGGCTTTCAATTTTTGTCTTTCTTCGCATCTCTGTGCAAGTCGATCATCTATCCAGGGTTTCCTCGTGTTTCGCTTTTTTCCTAGCACCTCTGCGGCGGTCTCATTCATCGCTTCTGTGAATCCCGTCGTGATCTCCTCCACGTTGTCTAACAGGAGAAGTGGAGCGAACTTCGCTCCGATCTTCGCACTGAACTCACTCCGGGTTTCCGGATATTGAAGTTTGTCTAAGTTGTATTTGATACGTTGAGATTTTTGCTTTCGAATTCGTCGTAGTTTGAATTTCAGGTTCATCGTGACCAAGTTGTGGTCGTTGCCGACGTCCGCTCCCGGATAAGATCTAGTTTTGCTTGGGATAACGCTGGACTTGAATTTTCGCTGGATGAGGATATAGTCTATTTGGTTTCTGGTGTAGCCGTCTGGGCATGTCCACGTGTAGCGGCGTGATTCCTTGTGGGGATGTAGGGTATTCGCGATCACGAAATCGTTCATTTCTGCGAATTCCAGAAGGCGCGCTCCACGAACGTTCGTCCCATCGAGCCCAAATTTTCCGGCGACAGCTGGCCAGTTTTCGTGAGCGTTAGTACCAATCTTGGCGTTCCAGTCGCCGAGAACAATCAGAACGTCTTTCCTCGGGGTGTTCTGGATAGTTTTGTTGAGAGTCAGGTAGAAGTCCTCTATTTCCTCATCTGTGTGATCGGACGTTGCAGCGTAGACTTGTATTACGGTCAGTTTGAACGGTGATGGATTCAGTCCGATGCTGATGATTCTGCTCGATATGTACTCGCAATGTAATACGCTGCCGGTGGGGTAGCCAGCCCAGAAATTGGGGGCGGGGTTTGGGGGGGCCAAACTGTTAAATTTTAGGCGAATAACGCTATTTTGTTTGGAAAAACGCCTCTCAAAGCACAAAATGACTAGATTTTCTTAAAATTTGAGGAGGGCCATGGTCCCTTCCCCCTGGCTACGCCTATGCACGCTGCCAACTGTTGTCACAGTTAGCATGGGCTGAAAATGCCCGTCTTGACCAACACACTTTTCGGCGCACAATTTGCTTTCAGTCACTATTTTGAGCAACGTAACTGCAGTTTACTTCGTTTTTTTGTATGACACACACTTCTTGACGATCTCTTTCAAATAGTCGCATATGTTTATACTTTATGCCGTAGAACAATGCTCAGCGATAAACAATCTAAGCATAGCTTCAGCGCTACAACTTTTTAAGTCTGGTCTTCGTAAGTTAAAACTTTGTGTTACATTAAGGAACATGCAAAAAGTTTCGCTACGATTGCATTATTGGAAACTTCGCAAAAGGATTTTCTTGAATCAGCAGGATAAACAGTAGGCACCAGGGCTGTGGAGTGGGAGCCCAAGCAATTTTGGATGGCTGGAGTCGGAGCCAAAAAATTTTAGATGTTGGAGCTGGAGCCTGAAACTCGGCTTCTAGTTCAACAGAAATAGTGTGTGGGGCTAGCGAGTTTTACAAATGATACAATGGTTTTTAGTTTTTGATGCACCAAATCGTTCTGGAGCCGGCACCAAAAACTTTTCGAGGTTTGAGCCGGAACCAAATAATTTAGATGCTTGGACCGGAACCCGAAATTTGAGTTCCGGCTCCACAGCCCAGGTAGGCACTGAGTCATCTCAGTACTGAATCTTGCAATCATATATGTCGAAACTTTTGGCCGCTTTTGTTTACCAGGAAGTTTTTTACCAGACATTACTACTTACCAGCGTAACTGAACTATTTGGAGATATCGTGCCGTGGGATAAAAATATATTCTACCAATGATGTCTTTTAACCTATAACGCGCTCACTAAGCACACATGCAAATCATTTAAGCTTCACCAAGCCGTCTATTTACTTGTTATTAGTTAATCTGATACAATTATCTGCTTGAAGCAGCTTCGTTGCATTATCATAAAAATTCTAAATAATTGCAGGCAAGTGGTTGTGCTTTGTCATGGTGTTACCCAATTAAAAACGTCATAAAGAAGAGAAGTATATTTCTTTATGAAGAAGGTGTAAAAGTTTTCATCTTGAAAATCAGTTGAAACAAGTTTTTGGCAGGGGTGTAGTGCTAAAAAAGAGGTATGGGAACTACACCCCTAATTTAGGTTAAACCCTAACTCTAACAACAAATATCGCTCAGATGCCCTCACACACAAAAACCTCCTTTATCCTTTAGTTCTGGGAACGCGTTCCCACCCCACTACACCCCTGCTAACAGTTGGTAGCATCCTGCTAGAAAATCAGCCAACTGCTAGATTGAAAATTTTGAAGCTAGCAATGAGAAAATCCTGCTAGATTTAGTAGCAGATCAGCTAAAATTGCAACACTGTTGACCGCAATCTTATGCCTTCTGTTACGTAACTGTACGTAACAGCGTTCAACTCAACGCCTTCTGTTACTACTCATAGAAAATTTACCAAAATACTGACTTTTTGGACTGAAAAAATCTTGTAAGATTTATTACAAGAGACCCGGGGCCCCCAAATCCGGCTCTGGTTGAAACCTGTCACTGCACTACGTTTTTTTTGGAAAATCTTGATTTGCAAGTTTTAAATTTAGGCATCACTTTCCTACATTTTAATTCGGGCTTCATCCAATGCTTCCTACTAGAGCCCTGCTCGATGTGATACTTCTTGAGGCCTCACGATTATTATCATACAATACATGCCTATTTCATGTACTTCAATCACAACGTACACGCCACCTCGGAGAACCAGGAACATGCCTCCAAATGCAGAATCACTTATTACTTTGTATATCTCAACAAAGCCTTCAAGGTCTTGAGCAACCCATCTCACTCTATAGCTTAAATTTTAATGGAAGTGGTTTGTCAATCTTTTACCTAACTGAAAAACTTGCTTCACGTAATACGTATAATTGGTTTAGCAAGTGTATTGTGATTTGGAATCTGGAGGAGGGGGTTGGACACTGGTGGCAACCATCCATGAAAACAACATACGAGCAAAGTGCAGCCTGGGCGACAAATGGTCAAGCGAAATTCCCGCAACAGCGGGAGATATTGGTGGTAAGATAAAAATGTTGCCTTTTGTTTTGATTAATGCAAGAGCTTTTCAAATTACTTGTGAGCAATTGCTTCCTTGTAATTTACTGTTTTTTTGAAAAAGTTGAAATGAGGTGAAGAAATCATATGTTCTATTATTATTTTTAGAGACAAGCAATTTGATTAGTTAAATGTTTGATGTGGCAAACCCCAAGTAATATCCCGCCTAGTTATTATACCTATATTATTCTTACGTAACACATTCACAGAATGTGAATGTCAACGGTATTGGAAAAAGTTGCTTTTGGTGATATGTAACAGGGTTATCTTTTACCTACTTCAAAGCCATAGGTTTCCTACTTGCCACAGAAAATGAGGACGTGACTAAATGTTTCAAACACTGTGACTTAAAAACCACTTAAGGTTGTTAAAAAATGCTCCTCTTGTGCTTTCCAACCACACCACACCAAAAATTGGCACACAAGTAAAAACATGAGTTGACTTATTGCCGATATTTTGAAAATTTTACGTCTGACGTTTGCTTGTTCCTTTATTACTCGCTTCGACCCTGACACTCTTTCCCAATTCTTCCAAAATTTATTTGTCTCATAACACGTTTAAACCCGGCTCAGGTGACGTCTGACAATATACGTAATTCCGTTTTCAACAAATTATGCATAAGTTTTGTATTTGTTGAGTAAGTCAGGGCTTACTGCCATGATGCCAGTGCATAACTAACGTGCGAACAAAACTGTGCGTGAGGTCTTCCAATGCCATTCTGATGTTTTGATGGACAAGCAAGGTTGGTAACTGCCTCCCATGAGAGAATTCTCTGATAAGACAAGCTGAGACATAGGCGCGTAGCCAGGGGGGCAATCCCCCCCTACAATTCCAAAAGTTGCGCCAAAATATTCAGGTTAATAAAGCTTGTGATGTGTTAGCCAAAGAAATACTTCAGTGGAAATCAGCACAACTGCTTAAGGAACCTATCCTCCTTCAGTTTTTAGTCGAACCTGATCCAAGCAACATGGCGTACTAATTGCCCATGATTAATCTAACGTTGTGTACAGTGTAAATGTTGGAAAACTCATATCATGGCTGCCTTTACCTGAGTTTTGCTCCCTGTGGAAGTTGATGCTAATGAAACACAAACGTGTGTCTAAGCGCTTGCAATCACTGACCGAGAGCAACGCTTTCCGCAGCTGTTTCTGACGCACCAGTTTGCTGTATCCCACCTAATGGTGATGAAATTCATTTCAAGACATCGCAAAATTCCTCTCTGATAACGCTGACGTGCTACCAGCACTGTATAACTTACCTTTGTCTGTGGCATCAACGGTAGCCTTTTAAATCAGTGCTCGGCAAACTTTCGTTATGGTGGCTCAAAACGCCTTTGCAGTAGGCCTGTAGCCACGGGGGCCATTCGGGGGCAATTTCTCCCAATTTTCTTTTGTCCCTCCCAAATTTTATTGAGCCTGGAAAAATTAGTTTTAAATACACAATAAAAGCAAAAATCTTGCCACCCTAAAAGTTCATTTTTCCCCCCAAACCTTAAAACCTGACTACGGGCCTGCTTTTCAGTCGCAAGTAAAGGCCCATGCTTATTTTTTATTGCCAAGTTTCAAACTTATGCTGTATTCAGTTACCTGTTATATGGCAATGCTATGTTAATGTCATGAACTGTATTATGACAAAAATAATGATTAGTTAACGTCAAAAAATCAATGTACCATAGTTGTTACAGCAGCCAACGCTTTAGCCGACGCAACCACAACATAGAAAGTGTTGCGCGGCCCAATAAAAAGTGCTAAACAGCTCACAATTGGGCCGAGGCCCACAATATGCCGACCACTAAATATGAACATCGGAGAGTTTTGTTTTTGTGGAGTTTTAAAACTAAACACGTAAATATGGCGGTGATATACGTTTTATGCCTTGAAGCTCAAACTTCGGGTTAGAAGCAGTGTTGCCACTGAGGTAAGTCTCGTTAACATCAGATTGTTGCTTTTTTCAACATCAGATTTGTACGTTACAGTTTCATATAAGCTAAATGCTTCTGTTACCAGGTCCTAACAAAGCGCAGTCAACCTTGTTGAATCCGAAATGGAGCGAAGTGTCGTTATTAAATGGAGAAGGCGGTGACGCGTAACGTAAACCGTCATCCCACTGTTGCCAGATCCAAAAAAAACTTTGCAACCAAATTTCAGACAAAAATTAGCCAAAAGTAGCCAAATTTGGCAAAAACTTATAGCCAAGTCTGAAAATCACAGAAAAACATCATAATTCATTAGAAAGCACATTTTGTCAGTTACTTGCTTGTAATAATTACGGCATCAAGACAATTGCCAACTGGACAAGTGCCAACAGGCAGGGCTCGGCAATTGCCAAAGGACAACTACCAGCATGCGGCTACTTCATCGATCTGTCAAGTGACGAGTTGATCATTGATGCTTAACTAACTACAGGGTTTCCAACTTTCCACTGGACTGAAGCAGTCGACACCGGTGCAAACCACCTTACACAACAGACAAAAATGAACTTCTCAGAAGTACACTATATTAGGTGGATCTCTACAACTTTTTATGAACCAAACACTGGTTTAAAAGCTTGTACAAAAATCTACCAATTTTTCCGCCGAAATATTGCAAAAATAGCAAAACAACCTGCCACCCGCCAAATAGAAATTTTACGGGCCAACTCAATCAAAAAATAGCCAAATTTGCAGAAAGAGCACATCTGACAACACTGCAGTTATCCTCAACGTAGCAAATGGCGCTGCTTCAGTCTGGAACGATAATCAAACACATATGAGGGAGACAGATTGATGAAAGTAATTAAACAATTATGAATCTAGCACTGATTTTTATCCTAAAAGTAGAGGAATTGTGGGAAAAATAACAATAGCCCAGTCAACATCAGATTGGTAACCGAAACATTATATATCACAAATTTCTCTGAAAACATCAGATCTAACGTTAAAACATCAGAAGTGGCTACACTGCTAAGAAGCAATCCAGTTTCATAGTCATTTTATTGCGCAGTAACGCCATAGACATTGTTAAGCAACAATAGCATTAATTCTAGATATTTATTTGTGTTGATACATGCAGTGTTTTTTTTAAGGTGTTTTGAGGGACCAAAACGGTCTCTCAAATTCCTCCAACGGTCTCTCAAAATATAGTGACCTGAGATCACATCAATGGAGAACGGTCTCTCAAATTCCTCCAAGCGGTCTCTTAAAATTTCCTTGCGGTCACCAAAGCAAAACCTTAAAAAAAAGCCTGGATATATGTACTGCAATGGTTCAATCCTAATTATGTGGAGCCTTAACGTTTTCATCAATGATTTCACATGACCTTGCTTGCGAGCAAAAATTTTTGTCAAATAATAATTAGAGTCCGACTTGCACATAGCCTGAAGGTGTTACAACTTTCACCTGATGTTGATGGCCAGTTGCCTATCCTACACTAAATTTAAGATCATTCAGCAGCCACGGGAAGAGTCAGCAGCAAAATCTAACGTAAGCGGGAAGATGCTTTTTATTGTATAAGTGCTGACGGTATTGACACTGCCATTACTTACAAATAGCTTGCAATGTGCTTACTCGATAAAGCGCATGTGACTAAAATGAAAAAATTAAATTTTTTCCCAATCAGTTGGCATTTGCTATTTAAACAGTAATGGATTTACAAACGACCTTAACCACTTACGCAAGAATGGCTAGATCAACCGTTCCCAAACTTTTTTGAGCTCGACACAAATCTGAGTTTGGTGAACACCTCGCAATTTAAGCCTGAAACATCATATGAAAAAATAATGATTGTATGGATTATTTTTGGCAGTAACTTGCTAAGCCGTTTTTAATGCCAACAATCTCAAATGTCTATGCTACAGACAGAAACAGACAAGCAGTAGTAACGTCGAAAATGCGCAACTCCGGTTTGGATCGCCTCGACGCGACCAATTTTTTTATCCTTCGCCATCCTTGTTTGGGTTTCAACCTGTAGCAGCGCGGTGGCTGCTACATACGGCGCGCTGAGTATAACATCCCCAGTAGCACGACAGCTACTGGGAGCTCCCTTTAGCCTGGTGCGCAGGCAAGCCGTTTCTTTAGACCCATACATTGTGAACTACTGGGCTAGCTGGATCACAGAACCAACCGTTGTGCTAAGCTGCAGCCACAAGTATTTTTTAATTTTATTGCAGAGCCGTGGTGATAATCAATTACAGCTTCGTTTTCGTAAATAAAATCTTTGTGCAGACAGAGTGGGTCAAACATATACAAGTTTGTTTGGAGGACATGCGTAACTTTCTCCAATCTACAATATCGTCTATATCATGTTTGTGAATTGTATTGTCAGCTCCAATCAGCTAGCTAATAACCTAATCGTTTTTGGGAAGCAAGTTTATTACAACTACCGTACAAAAATGCTACTGCAGTCGCATTTCACAGCGTTTAATGACGTCGAATCCAAGCATTTTTCAAACGCGTCGAAGGACTATAGCCTTTATGTTATCAGCTGCATACGTTAACCAGTCGCTCAGGAATTGGACAAGATCCACATCTCATATGTGCGCAAGTTTTGTAGACCTACGTCGGGATTCGGTGTCTTAGAGTAAACTTGCTGCTCGTCTTTGATTGAACGTGTGCTGATGGATATCAGAAGCGTGTAAATATAAATTGTGCAATCTCAATGGCGGTCAAGATGACTTCTTGATCAACTGTAATATTGGCTGTTAAAAGCATACTGCTGATCTTGCATTTATAGCATCGAGATTTTCACAAGCGTTTTTGCAAAAAAGTACTACGAGCAAATAGTAATTTTCATCCAAAGTAGACACTTGGAGCTCTACTAAAAAAACTTTTAAAACTTGCCGATGTAACGAAAATAGACTTTGTATTTGTTGGCTTAAATCTGCACTTAATTATTCAGAAAAAAAGCACCAGCAAAATGCACATTTTATGTAAAATGCTTTTAATAAAAACGGGCATTAAATATTTCAATGTTGAGACCTGGATCTTCCTTGCTGCCCTGCCCCCCTATCAAAATTTCTGGCTACGCGCCTGCTGAGACAACGCATGCCTCGTAGTTAACCTCTGTTGTTTATACTTGATCTGCAAAATGACAATTGCATATTTGGCTTGCGTATCTCCTACATTTTTGGAAGGAGAGTATGTTTGTTTCTGAAGAAAATATATTTCGAAAACAACAAGGTTGTGTTTTTGGGTCAGATGAGCTTGAGAATAATATCTGAGTTGTTGAAAAATGCGCCTGTGCTCCTAAAACGTTTCTGAACATTTTGGCAAGTAATACCTATATATTCAGGTTTTTACGGTACCTGAACAAGTTGTTCTTTGAACAACATAGTGGAAATGTGTTCGTTGCAAAATTAAGCAACTGGAACTTAATTTTACTGTACTGTAATTAGAGTCAAGCAGTTGGGAGAACAACAACGTCTTCGGTACGCTTGCTGGAATAACTGGTGGAGATAACAAAAACTCTGCCTACTTCTCACTCAATGTAAGCAATGGTCAAATTTTCATACATTGTGTTGCAAAAGTGCGTCCTCTGATTAGCGTTGCTTTATTCCAAGGCTACAGACGTTATGGTTTGGCATGTTCCCAACTCTGCAACAATAGATACTATTCAACGCCAGGCGTTTTTCAAGTACTACACCCGAAGCGGCTTTCTTAATCGGTATGGCAACAACCTGCGAAATCTTTTCGCCGAACACCTGCACCAACATGAAGAAAGCGTTCCACCAGGTTGGAGCATGCTAAACATACGAGATGTTAATTTATTTTGAAAGCAGTGGGCTTGTGCCTGCCAACTTGAATAAGTGAATTTTGGATAAAAACACACAATCTACAAAATATGCATGCCTTTCAGAAAAATCACGAAGTTCGTGAATCTTAATGAACTTACTATCAAATCCAGCCTAATTGCAACAATTTGCTGAAAACGTACTAAAAACCTTGAAATCCTATCGATTTCGAGTACTTTAAAACAAATTCTCCTTCAACTTTTAATTCAAAAATGCAGAATCACCTATTTTCACTTTGTAACTAAATCTAGTTCGAAGACTTCGCCAATGCCATCTTCTATCGCCAAATTTTAACTATTGAACTTTTTCTATTTTTTCCTAAAAAATTGTGCTATTGATTGTGGCTTAAAGCGAATTTTGTGACATTGCTGCTAAAGTAAATCAAAAAAGTGGTTTTCAATAAAAATAAATAAGTAGCAAATTTTAGGCTTAGCTCCTATTTCCGTGAACCAAATAATAAAAAAAACTGAAAAGTGTAGTCGTCCTTGGCACACTTTCCCAAAGGAAAATTACGTTGTAAATTACTGATATGGCACCCGCTATTAGGTTTATTATCTCTACTCACGTTAGGACTCTTACTGCTTTAAAGAAGCAACAAACTATATTTAAATAAAGTTTTGTTGCAGCAACATGATCCTGAGATTTTACTTGTCGTGTGGGAGTGTTTCTGCGTTTTGAATAGTTACAGGGTTCCCACGCGGTATTGAAAGTATTGAAAAAGTATTGAATTTCAAAATTGGTTTTCAAGACCTTGCAAAAGCATTGAATTGGCCAAAATGTACATTAGGTATTGAAAAAGTATGGAAATTTTAAATGGAAAAGAAATTTGAAGTATCTGAGCAGAATTTTATTGAAAGCAAAGTAGTTCATTATTTGTGCAATGTGCAAAACTGAGTTTCATGATTAAGAATTCTGAAAATGAAGGGAAGTAATGGGATTGAACTTTTTTAATTTAGTATTGAAAAGGTATTGAAAAAGTATGGAAAATGATTTTTTTAAATGTGTGGGAACCCTGTAGTTATGTTCGACTTATCGCACTGAATGTTTCAGCCAAAGAAACGCTCCCCTAGCTTCATCGCTAGTTGGGTATTTATGTTCATAGACTTTTGTGCTTTTCTCCAATGCTTTTTCTCTGTCCTGCTTTCCGTGGAGATATTCCCTTCTACCATCTTGTCCAAATGTCACTTTTTCTTCTTAATATCCATTTTGATCGATTCTATCGGAAAAGATCATTAATCATTATTGATGAAATAACATTTTGAGCAATTCAACATTGTTTCCTTTACAGAATAAAAAGGTTTCCATGGTCTTGGTGTTTAAAGATTAATTTCCTAAGCTGATCAGAAAAAAATAGGCAAACTGAAATTGAAACAGTGAGAACATACCAGAAAAACGTTTTTGTAAGGTACGTTTTTAACACTCTAGCAATGTTTGTTGTTTATGATGAAGAATGCAGGGAACACTTTTACGAGCTTTTTTGTAAGCAGAGTGGTTGGCACGAATAAGTATTTGCAAATTGCAATCTCTACGGCAACTGCGATCCCCTGCGGTTGGTGAGATCGATATTAGCCCTGCAGCTTTAACTTAGCAGAACTCATCTTTCATAAAGCCATTTGAGCAGCAGAAAGTTGTTTTCATGGGGATTTACTGCAATAAGCAGAAGACACTGTTACAACATTACTGTTTAGAGCTGGTGCTGTGTTTCAAAACAGCAAACATTGTACCTACATACAACCTACCTAAAATTAATCAAATCTGTTTGTATTTTTAGAACTGTTAGCATCGATTTTTATTGGAAAGATCCTTGAAAACCAAAATAACATCACTTCAAACATTCCTAATTGGTATAGGTATTCATACTCAAGTGGAACAACGGTACATTACTTGAGCGATTCAAATCTGTTCAACGGTTACGGAAACAGGGTATGTGTTGAATCTCATCTTACACTCCTGTGGATTTCCAAAGTGTTTTTCTGAACTTTATCTGTTGTATTCATTCACGCAGAAGAGTTCCTAGCAGAGGTGGCCACTGGTCCAGACTGCCGGAGTTCACTCCGGCAGGATTCTGTGTTTTCTCGAACCCTGATCCGGGGTCAAACATTTGTGAAAAGCCGTACCCGGAGTCACTTTATATTTTCGACAGTAGCAGGAGTCGGTGTTGTCTTTATAAATGCCATTGCTGAAGTGCAAACATTGCTTAATTTCGGTTGCTTCCATGGTTGCCTGAGTTTCACAGGACTCGCACTCTCAAATTTGAAAAAATTTCGGATCCTGATCCCGATTCAAAAATTTTGAAAAATGAGTAAAGTTAGAGTTCAAAAATGCGACTACGGCCACCTCTCTGATTTTCTTGGATATTGAAATTTATAATAAAGTTAAACAATGCTTTTACTGGTAATTTGGCGACATTGGCGGCATTGGATTCAAATCTGGTCGCCAATCTCGGGCTGCGAATTTACAGCCCTTCGTTTATCTGCACCAGTGCAGCTGGCAACAGTAGGCTAAGCTGATGAGCTGTCTAGGGTTGGCGTTTGAAGCGTTTGAAGATGTACGGCAGTAGTTGGTGGATATCATTATTGAACAACAAAAGGTGTGACTGATTTAAAACATTGAAATGTAAAAATTTTGACGCATGAGAAATCGGGCAAGCCTATAAGCATTCAAGTAGACCTTTTCATTTTTGGTAGGGTGAACATTGCAGCTGTCATTGATTCAGGATACAAACTTTTACTGGAAAAGCATAACAATCCAGTTAAAAAAAAACAGAGATTTTGTGTAAAATCATGAACTGTTTGAATTTTTTTGGAAAATTTAAACTTCATTTGAAAGAACATGATTAAAGTATCAGCTCAAAGAAAGTGGCTCTAGCCTAGGTATGCTACCACGACACAGTTTCAATAAAATGCTATGCTTGTTAAATCAGCAATAACGCCTTAGTCGTCGAGCGGAATGTTCGAAGTTTTGTTTGCCAATGGTGCTGGGTTCGATTCTCGCCTTTGCAGCTTTCGCTTTGGTGGCAGTGGTTATGTGTCATACTTTTGATGGGACCGGTTTGATTCTTTTGTGTTCGTGTTTACGCTTTAGGGTTCGAGTTTGGTTTCATTAAACTGAAGTGAATGTCTTCTATGTATCATTAAGGACAACTGAAAATTACGAGTTTGATAAGATTAGGACTGTTGGAGTGACTGGAAACGCCATTAATTATAAAAACAGCCAGGGCGACAATTCTATAATATGTTCAACCAGAGATGATATTTCGCAGCCCTACCGGGCATTTTCACCACAGCTGCCACTGCTTATTGTTATCAAAACCAAACATCTGAGAAGCTTCTTTCACACCACGACGACATACATGCAACAATTCGGAAAATTCCGAAGTAGGATGTTTACATACAACAACCGTGGACCGTTCCCCTGCATAAAAGCTTTACGCAAGTGGTTGGTGAGACCAGAGCTTCGTCAGTCTAACCACGGACGATTTAGGGAGCGCGGGGCCCTAAGCCATCTCAGTTTTTTGGAGCCCTACGCAGATGTGACCTATTTGACCGTTTGTCCGAAAAACGGGCGTTCTGGGACAATGCCTCTCCAAATTTTGTTGTGCCCAGAAAATTTTTTAATAAAACATATACTAAAAACAAAAATTGTGCCCCCTAAAAATGTATTTTGTCGTCCCAAACCTTAAGACCTGGCTACGGGCCTGCCCCTGGAGCAAACCGGCCTCAAACTTAGCCTTGCTACAGCGAATCAGTTTATACCGTTCTCTCCACGCCCAACTGCAGCCAGCAATCACGCAACACAGTTGCAGTTCCACATAAACTTGTGCACACGTGAATAACGAATTAGGCCAGTGGTGGTTTTCAACCTGGGGCCGCAACACCCATGCAGGTCGTTTGCATTTTTTCTAGGGTTTGGGAGAGCTTCTGACAAAATATTCATAAATAGTTACTTCTTTATTTTGTATTTCGCATGTGGAACCATTTTTGTCGTAGCCAAAATAATAGGATCACCTGGCAAAAATGATAGCCAACTTTTTCATTCAAAATTGTTTTAGGTGTGATTATGACCATCACAGTACAGTTTAGCAACGCACGAATAACTTTGTGACGTAAGAATGTGCTGTGTTTGCAAAATAGATATCTGAATGCGGTAGCTAAGTTTGGAGTTATTCTAGTTTTCAATCAGTTGTGCTGTGGAGTGATTTGTATACGGCAAGGTATCTCTCACTGATGCTGCCATGTACATGATTTTAAAAAATTAGTCTTTGTTTAAATTGGGTTGCAAAATGGGTCGCTACTCGCTGCACAAAAAGGTTGAAAAGGCTGAATTAGGCAAAAACGCAAACTGTTACACCGCCATGATTTTTCTGGCGGATCACGACAAATTCTTTCTCAAGTTCCACGTTCAGTTAGCACCTCGCCAGGCGGCTGGTAAAACGACTGAGGCCACGAAGTTTCACGTTCAAGGGCATTTGTGACATAATAAACAGAGAGGCAAAAAGTCTGCAAGAGGCGGGAAAAATTCTACAGCGCCCTCTAAAATCTATCTTTTTGCAGTTCCGTCTTTCGTTCTATGATTGCCATAGTTCTTCAACAGAAATTAAAGCCTTTCCTGTATTCTTCTCAAGAACAAATGGCAATGCTGTCTTTTCTTGGATTTTATAGCCCTTTCGAGTAGTTCAGAAGTTCTCTTCGTTAAATTTCCGTGATTTCTTGCGTTTTTTGTAGGTTTATTTTTCGGATATGAACATTTTATGCTGGACCGTGTTGCCGTCCTGGAAAATATCGTTTAGTTGTCGATGTGGTTAGTGTACGCATCCTCCTTTGTTACAGTAACCACATATTTGTGGACCAAACAAGCACAATCCATTCAGTGGACACAGGGTTTATTTATGCCGTTTTTAAGTTGTAATTTTCCAAGCAATACAAAATACACTGTTTTAATCCTCTATATTTTGTATTACTTGGAAATGCTATAGGCTGATGGTAAACAGTATGAAGACAAGTTTTGCAAAGTATTGTCGCAACACCCTCAGCTAACCATAAGAAGTAAGCCCAATGAAGACACGTTTTTCCAAGTAAAACTCACAAGAAACTGTTCTAGCTGATTTAGCTAACATACAGACCTTCAACAAGCAATCTCTCTTTCAGAGCAGTCTATTTGGTAACAACCAAACGTAGTATCCAATCCTAACAATATCGCTTTTCATCGGAGTTCTACAGTGTCTGGTGGTCTAAAAAAATAAAAAAGAACAGTACTTACTTAATGTTCAACCTTCCACTGACAAAAAGCTTGCCAAAACGCAAGACCGCCAGATCGCAACCGCGCTTCTGAGGGCCGATGGGTCTCCCAAGCACCTTTTGTGCGGCTCTCAGCAGCCTTTAATAAGACCTCTAATAGTTGGTGCAACAGAATTCGTTCCGTAATAAAACTAATGTGTCAGTTTACTTGTATTAAAATGAAACTTTTTTTGTTTTTGGCTCTCTAACAAAATCGTAGGGCTGGATTTGTTTCCCTTCAGCGAAAAGGTTGAGAACCACTGATCTATATGTTTGTATTTTCGCTCGTTTCAAAGTAAATTGTGAAGTTATGCCTCTGCGCAGTTTCGCAAAGTTTAAGTTAATATTGAGTCGTCATAGTAAAGAGTTGCGCGGGGCCCTAGGCCATCGCCTATTTGGCCTGTGCGTAAACCCGACACTGAGTCTAACTGTTCTCTCACTAAAGCCGTTCTTATGGGCAGGGGCGTAACGATCGGGGCAAGAGGGACACAGTTCCCCGGGCGCCTAATCGCTGCGGAGGTGCCGAAAAGTCCCATCAATATCACTACTTTCTTCAATACAGTACATTTGCTTCCGAAAGACTTCACGTTCCAACATGGGGGGCGCCAAACTTGCTTCTTGCCCCGAGCGCAATCTAACCTCGTTATGCCCCTGGTTATAGGGCCTACCTGCTGACCAGTGGCGTAACTGACGGGGCAGAGGACGGGTCGCCCCACTGGCAAGCTAAAGGTAAAAACCGGGACCCTACATAGCCTATATTTCAGTTTAATATTCTTTTGGTTTTCAATAGGTTGTAGGGTTTTGTGTTTTTCGGAGTATTTTCCGGTGACTTAGGGTTTAAGCCTAGCCATCCACATTCACGAACAATTCTCAAGTTTTGTCTGAGTGTGGACTAGTTGGCCCCCACCAGTAGCCAGCGGGTCCCTCACAGCTCAGTTTTCCCCCTGGATCAAATCTCTAGTTACGCCACTGCTGCTGACTGCAGTACGATAACTAATACCTCACCAGTGGCGTACGCAGAAAATTTTCATGGGGGAATCTTGGTTCAGGGTCATATGGTGGTCATTTGTATTTGGTGTTCGCTGTTTGTGACGTCACAATTTGACGTCATTTCCATGTTTCCAAACCAACGTTTTGGCGAAGTTTCTTGACATAATAATGCATATTTTTCTACATCCACT
>Ga0210059_1002239_pt1 | contig 30105 bp, 15 predicted proteins | sample Ectturendosymbi2_FD_188042 | JGI IMG/M metagenome (GOLD analysis project Ga0210059, IMG submission 188042) | Ecteinascidia turbinata endosymbiont from Florida, USA - Sample 2 (SPAdes) (version 2) | ecosystem: Host-associated > Tunicates > Ascidians > Unclassified | place: Key West, Florida...
CGAACCACTTACGTAAGATGTTTCGAAGTCATACACAAGGCAGCAGAACGCAATATTGCAGCCAGGATAAATTCTGATAAATTAACTGAAACTAATTCTGCTTTCACACACATTTACTACTGGGACAAGCAACAATCTGCTAACAGTAATATAATCCGGTTCCATCTCACACTGAAATGCACGAAAGATCAATCTTCCCATTTCTGCGCCTGTTTCTTAGTTTCGAAATGAATTTTTCCACACCACGATCGCGGTCTGACTACCGGTAAATTTCACGCAGGATGCAAGCATCTACTACAGTACTGGTGTGTGTCGTAATAAACAACTCTAGCTACCCGACCGTCAAAAACAACAACACAGCTTATCATGCATTTGGGAAACATCGAATGCAGGCTAGAGAGTTTCAAATTATCGTTTAAAATATTGCTGACCGAAAGTTATCTACTGCATATGTCTAGGTTTGTCAGATGGCTGGTATTTCACCGGCCTTGCCGGTATTTTACTGCTAATTTAGCAAAGGCCGGTATTTTGAAAATCAGTGTCTGAAGCCGGTATTGTGAAAATAAAATAATTTGCCGTAACTTCAAAAGGAACTAACGCAGAATTTTTCAAATCATAATGACTCTTGCAGTTACTCTTGTCAGGACGGTTTCTTCAGCGAAGTTTATTTGCTGCTGTTGTCGCAATCCTTGGTGCGATTGTCACGTCACACACACACCGAAATGTAACGAATCAGCCAAAATAGGGCAAATTTAATTGTGGCTTAACAATGCTGATTGTCTCTGTTTTCCCTGTGCTGCTTACGAATTACGACACAGCTCAGATCTGTCTCTGTTGACAAAATAGCCGGTATTTTTACAAAACGCGTTGGGCAACCGTGCATATGCCAACCAAACGAACTTAAAAACGGGGAATTAAGAAAAAAACTAGGGGGGCCAAGCAAAAATCTGGGGGGCATGGCCCACCCAGCCCCCCCCCCCTTAGAATCGCCACTGCCTGTGCGTATATTATTCTACACGCACTCTCTTTACTCGTTGTAGGCTACAATATGTCACTGTAATGAACATTATTATCAACGGTCTCCTGAGACAGAGCAGGAGCAAAAATATCCGGCAACGCGTTAAAGCAGGGGATTAGAACACATTTTGTTCTACGTCAGCGCAGTTTACAACTGCAAAACACAAGGCTGCGCGAATGTCTCGTCGAATAGCAGTCGATCAGAATGTATGCTGCGGGTTTGGCGGACAACCAGTGTTAACAGTCTAAAATTTGTAAACTACACAATAATTAAGAATGTGCACAAAGTACGCAAGAAAATTTGTTTTTTATGTAGCTGTTTGTACAACTACTGGGGGGACGGAGCAGATACGGGCTTGTGTGTACCGTTATGATCAATCCGCCTGAACTCCCAATTAATGACCAAGCTCGAAACGAAGCACATATTGCAAGCACAGGTATGCGCAGGCCCATAGCCAGGGGGGCGCAGGGGAGGCGAAACCCCCAAAAATTTTTTTCGCATCCGCTGAAAAAATTTGTTGGACATAGTTGAAAACTATTGCACATAGTTACAAAAATTTGGGCCCCTCTCAGAAAACTTTTCGCCCCACCTGGTGTCCGACGCTGGTTACGGGCCCGGGTGTGCGACGGTACTAGCACAGAAAACGAAACGGGAAACTACTGATACATCGTAAAATCAGCTAAATCGAGCACGTTGAAATAGGAAGTTTTGAAATTTGACTCAGAAAAGCAATCAAAAGTCCATAATTATCTTCAGTGTTGTAGACCCAATCAAAAAACACCCGGATGTTTTCAAAAAAGCCCACTTAATACAAACCAACAAAACCCACCAAAATCCCACTCTTTTCTTTCCCTTTGAAAAATGTACTATGAAGTTAAAAGTAAAATAAGCAGCACACTTATACAGTTAACTGTACATTTTTTAATGAAACAAAACGAACAGCGACGAAATTTGAAGGACTTGAAAAAAAAGAAGAATAAATTTGAAGAGTGTGAGTAAATTCAACTGGTTAACTTCTTCCGCTCAGTGAAATCGGTGTATTTTAACCAATTTTTCTGTCTTCTCTGCATCCAAACTGTTTGATGTTGGACCATACCAAACGATATGTTGAAAAAATACGCTATACGGATGCTGAACTAGCAGAGCGCGTAGGCTACATAAACTTGACGTGAAACTGCAGAGGCTGTGTGGGAGTGGATTTTTTTCTGTTGGTTGCGCGCATGCTTGCATACTTTAACACTTGAGTGAATTGACCAACAACACTTTGCGCAAACAAAGATTGGGTACATTTCTTTACCCTCAGATTTGAATACCATCATAGGTATAAAAAGTTATTATTTTGTAATTCTGAAAATGGTGATATTGCATGATGCAATAAAAACAATTCAGAATAGGGTTTTTGTGTTTTTTTCTAAAGAAAGAATAAAAACCTGTAACTTAAAAACAAAAAACCGGATTTAAAAAAAACAAAAGAACTTGTGAATTGTTTTTTTAAACCCGGGTTTTTTCAACCCTGGTTATCTTTGAATCCTTTTTTGTGATTTTCCCTTGATCGCACGATCTGGAACAAGTCAAATCACTATCAGTTTGATGGGGAGTGCCCCGCACACCTAAGTGTAGGTCCCTGGTATTGAAGAAGCTGAGAATTACTGGCATTTGAATGCGTAAAATTTAGTATCGGCAACAAAACAAGTTTCGTAAAATTAAATCCATACAGCATGTATTAGTAGACTTACAATAGGAGAAATCATCCAGGTACAGTATTTAAATTTTTGTAATTTCACTCTTTGGATGCCTGGGGCCGGCGTCCCATTCGCCCTCCCTCTGCACGCCACTGGATGCACTCCACGTCAGCACGATGCTCCAAAACTGAAAAAAATTGATCTAGTTTCAACATCGCTGAAAAGCGATTAAAAACGAAGATCTGGTCCTAAAATGACGTTTGTTTGTCTATAGCGTTTTATCATTTGGCTTCCAAAGTTGCGAAAAAAATGTTGGTAAAAGTTTTTGGAATTTTTAATAGAACTACATAAAGTAGAAGTGTATTAGTTTACTATTAGTGTACTAATGTGTTTGGAGAACCTGTTATTTGCGGCTAAACAACCTCTCACGTGTCCGTCGCAAGAACTATATACAATGTTGCGACAAAGTGTGCGAGACTCTTTATCGCTCCTTCCTCCAACCCCCAGTGGGGTCTGACAGGGCCGCTTCGTCCCTACTTTTACGGCTCGACCAGAAGAGGCAGGAGCGATGGGAAGAAGCTGTCAATTCTATCGAATTCTCGCACTGCAGTCGCAAGGTGTGGAGCACCATCAACAAACTTACTGACATGTCCGGACACTCGCCTCGTCTGTGCCGTATTTCAGCAAACTTCTTCGCTTCACAACTCGTAAAGAACGGGGCACACAAGACGAAGGACCGCGAGTCCACAAGAACAAGGAGCGTCCCACATATGGAAGCTCCCAACATTTGAGGAAGATAGCATCTCTGGCCCCTTAACACCAGAGGAGCTTGCTACCGCCCTCAACCAACTAGGGCCACGAAAATCTCCGGGATTGCATTATATTTTCCCGAAATTTATAAGCCTACTCCACGCCGGGTTGGCTTTCAAATCGCGATTATGCGATTTCCTCACTTCCTGCATGCGCCAACTCAAGATTCCAAGGATCTGGAGAAGAGCACTAGTAATTACGATCCCTAAGCCGAATAAGCCATCGGGGGACCCAAAGAGTTATCGCCGCTTACTATTGCATCGCAATCGCCTCTTACTATTGCATCGCAATCTCTCTTACTATAAATCTCTTACTAAATCGCCTCTTACTATTGCATCGCAATCTCTCTTACTATTGCTTGCTCGCGCTGCATGTGTAATGGTGTTATTCTTCATGCACATCCCGTTCGTGGTGAATCACACAATCAACGCAACACCACCGGAGAGGTTGCAACAACATCCCCGCCTTTTTACAACGAACCACACCGATCGCACGTTCTTTGTGTGAAGGCTGAACTCGGCACGACCTCCACATCCTGGTCACAGCAACCATTTTGTTGCGATCGGAAATCCTGAGCGGTATGTGCGCAAAGCTTCGCACCGTGGCAGCAAGCAACAATAGAGATCATGCTCGCAATCACTCTTACTATTGCTTGCTCGCGCTACATATTTAATGGTGTTATTCTTCATGCACATCCCGTTCGTGGTGAATCACACAATCAACGCAACACCACCGGAGAGGTTGCAACACTACCACTCACTGCAAAGATCACTGTTACTTCAGCTTAACTAAGCAGCGCAACGACCACCTAACTCTAACACGGCGAACAAAGAACTGAATATGGCGTTGCGAGCAAACGAACAAGGCGACGATGCTCCGCTCCCGGCATTCAAAAGAATGCGCTTGATTAACTGATCAAGTGCCGTGATTTGAGCGGGTGAGTAATAGATCGACCGTAACAACTGGATGCCTGCGTCCTACACCAGTGGACAATCTTCCTACCCTCGTGGGCATCCAACACCAGAAGTGGGCGCTCTGGGCGGATCACCGATGGAATGCAGAGTGGTTGGAGAACAAACGAGACTCCGTACTTTCATCCCAACCTCCTGGAATGGCCCCAGTGGCGCAGCCAGGAATTTTGTTCGGGAGGGGCCAGTCACTGACGTCGTCAGAGTTCAATCTTTAGCTATTTTGCACGAAGATCATTTCAATGTCACTGCTCAGTTTCTGGTCTAATGCAACAGGATATGATGTCAAATACCTTCACCAGTAGGCATCAATAAATTTTGACAAGCAAATGTTTGCTTTAGGTAGTGATCATTATCAAGTAATTCTTAACTAAACAGTTTTCAATAAACGCTATAAGAGTGTTTGTAATGATGAAGTGATTGCGACAGCTTTCACACAAAATCACCACGCCTGATTGGGGACTAATAAGTGTTTGCCTGTTAATCATTTTTTTAATTTGCACTCTGAAATTTGCATAAGTGTGATCTTAACAAAGTTTGTGTGCTGCGCTGGCAGTGACGTGCTGTAGATTTCGAAATTGAGACCCTACATCGCCACTTGGTAATGCCATCGCATAGCCGCAATGCCAACCGGGCTGTGTGAAACATGGCGTTGTTGTCTAACTCCGTTGCGTGGTGCATTGGGGCCTCTTCTGCCTCATTCTGCCTGCGCTACTGAATGGCGCAGCGCCTGCGCTACCTGCTGAGAACAGCGTGGGTCCGGCTGAGCCACCTCCGCACCATGTCTGACATTTCTACTCCAGCTTGCACAAATTCTGTGGCCAATGAGTGTGGCACTGAGGAAAAAAACGTTGACCACGTTGTCTTTCGCTGTCCAATCCATCGACCTCTCCATGGAGCCCACGCTAGAGGTTAACGGATTTAGGTTTTTCAAATCCAAGTCCAATCCGAAATCAAAATCCAAATATGATAAACTGACAGTTTCAAAATCCAAATCGTGTTCAAATCCGAATTTCTATCACTTGTGTTCTGTTATTTTGCCTTCTGCTAAAGGCAAAATAACCACAGTACAGTGCTACCTTGGAAAAAAACTCAAGTTAACTTATGCTCTATCTTTGGTTCACAACATTATAATAATGGAGACTTTAGAGACTTCAAGGTAAGCACTATTAGTATCAAATGCAATAAGTAGCTCAGTTATAAAGTGTAAGACATCAAATCAGACAAACAAATTACCAGGTACAGTATACAGCACAAGCGAATCATTAACTTAGCACCATCTACAGTCTACACATTTAAAAAGCACTGTACTATAAAGAATATGGGTCAAGAAAAAAGACTGAATCAAGTAAAGGCACACTAATTCTTTGACTTTGATGACATGATACACAAGAGAACACAGCAGGCCAGCGCTCTGGGAAGGAATGTTGACAAACAGGCAATGACACGAAAAAAATCAGAAATTGACATCGTTGCAAAGCGTTGTAGGTTTAAACGATGATATTAAACCCAATTTATTCTTTCTTATTTCCAGTGCAGTTTCATCCGGAATCAATGCTGCGGGAATTTTATTTTTAGAAGATTTCATTTTAAAGAGATGGCCTAACATCAAGCAATCCATGCATGTTACCATCAGCAAGATACTTGGTATGCTACAGTTTAATAACGTTTGCATGATTTTTCACTTGCTTTGTTTATTGAATCAAATGTAGGTGGGCGTTGTGATTTTCATGCTTAGTAGCTAATAACATGTTTGCGAAGTAAAGAGCAAATATATTGAATTTACAGCCTAAAAATGTCAACAGGATTGCGCGCCTTTCATGAAATCTGAAAAAATTGAACTTGAGTGGTGTAATCATGGAATTGCAATAGACCTATACGCTTGTGGCCTTACCCATACATTTACTCATATTTGTTTTGCCAGACTGTGAAGTAAACTTCTACACTCCGATACAACTCTTTTTCAGTGGCTACATTTGGACTTCTATCAATGGGATACGCGTTTTGCATCCAGCACATTGACGTAACAATCATTCAACTAGGTTTTATACTGGGTGGCAGTCTTTTTGGTCCGATGATAGCCGTATTCACGTTGGGTTTGTTTTCACCTTGGTGTAACGCAAAGGTAACTATATATATCTGCTGATAATCTCTTTAATCTATGTTGGTAAAAAAATAGGACCGTGAAAATTTTTTTAAATACCCTCTGGTGGTTGCAACAGAAATGGCAAAGACTTCATTAAACTGTGCCCAAACCAGGGTCGTAGCAAGGGGGCACAATTCCCCAGGCGCCGAATTACTATGGGGGCCCCAAATCACTACGGAGGCCGCGGAGAAATCCCAACAAACACAAGTACTTTCTTTAATACAGTAAATTTGCTTCCGAACGATCTCATGTTCGAACATGGGGGCGCCAAACTTGCTTCTCGCCCCAGGCGCCATCTAACTTCGATACGCCCCTGGTCTAAAGACCACCGAAAAGTCATTGTTCAGTTTCAAATGGTCTAGGAAAGTAGGAAATAAATCGAATTCATATATCAAGAAAGATATTAAATCTAAATGAATATTTTATTCCACTCAGCTCAATTTATTAATTATTACTCCACAATACTAGCAACCTCTAATAACCTGTTTTTACGTAGAGTTAACTTTTCCGCAGGACAATGTTCCCTCACATTTATTGACCCAAAAGTATAGTCTTCAATACAAGACGATATTAAATTTTCAACCACATTTACCTTCAAATGGAAACAAGAAACACCTCCTACATGAAAAAATTCCCAATTATGAACTTTAGCAACATTTCACTTGTCCAGAACAAAATACTGTATATTCTAGTATTCTGTAATTCTTTTTATTTTTTATGTATATTTACTTTTCCTATTTTTTTCTTCTGTGTGCAGATTCATTGCTTTTCGGCATGAAAGTACACTTTTTAGTTTTTTCTGTTTTGCTTTGTTTTTCTTTTGTACCTCATTAATTAGTTTTTGTAACTTTTTTCCTTCTATTATTATTATTTTTTTTATTTTTTTGTATTGCTAAAACTTTTCTAATCACAATAAATTCCTTCACTTAAATTCGATCCACTCATCTGTGTAGATAGGCATGCACTTTCACCTGTACATTTTCTTCACCATGTTCTGCGTTCGTTCATTTTTTTATTATGCTTATTTGATCTCCAACTGTTGTTTTTCAACACTTTTCAAAAAGTGATAAACGGGGTTGGTTGACTAGATGACTGACATGGTCCTTCTACAATCCTATGTGACACAGCGCCCCTCTTTGTTTACATTGATCAGCTATTGGGCCACTGTGTTTTAATTTGCTCTAATATTTGTTAATGGTTGATTTACTTCGTGCGATGGCTTTTTACGGTGCATCTGCTTGTTGGCTGAGTCATATCAAACAATAAACCATAACCAATACCTTTACCTTTCGTCAGTAATGAACTATTTTTTACAAAAAAATAAGAATTGCTATATTCCATACATTTGCTTTAAGAAATGCTGTCGTAATGCAGAATCTGCAAATACTTATGTCTAAACGCCTTACACAGAATGATCAAAAAGATTGAAATATTAAGCACGTGCTAGCAGTCAGACTGGCACCAGCAGTCTTACTTCGCGTTCAGTGTATAGTTTAGTGTTGTATATTCAAGTTGTAGAATTGTGCATAGTGGAGTGACAGGAAGCGATACTTGTCGTGTTATAAGGGTCCATAAATGCCATTGTCAACATCACAAAGTTGTGACGCTGCTTTAAGGAAAGGTTGAGATGCTATTTCATTTTCTTTTGTCAAAGCAAAAAATGCACAAATTTGTTACACTTTGAGTTGGAACTTTCATCAGCCGATATTTTCAAAGTTAACGACTAAATTTCAAAACCATTTGTTCAGCTTTGTGACAATTTTATCATTATTCGAATCAACTATCCTAGTTCAACTGGGAAATCACTTAAGTGCGAACAGTTTAAACAGCATTTCATGCTGCGGTATTTTGATGATTATGTTCTTTGATGGCTTTGACACTGAAATCATGTTTGCGGCAGAAGAATTTCCAATTGAAAAACTACAAAACTAAGTTGGTTTCACATTTCAATGTATTTAAAAATATATATAATCAGTTATTGTGGTATATGTTTAATTACATGACCATCGTTGTTTGCAATATTCCAGGCACTGAAAAATCTATTATTTCACTATTCTGCAGCAAACATAGCTTCTAATGAGTGCATTGCACACAGCACATGTTCTTACCGCGGTTGATGTTATGGTTTTATTTATTTTTCTTCAACAGGGGGCAATGATAGGTCAAATACTGGGTACCGTTTTCCAAAGTTGGGTGGCAATAAGTAGTCTTGTGTACGGAACGCCTCCAGAAAAAAGTGGCTTTTTACCAACATCCACTGATATGTGCGTTGAGGCATCATCATTTAACTCCACAGGAACGTCAATTGCTCAACATAGCATTTTCACCACTCTTACAGCGACGGAAACGGTTGAAACAACTTCAAGGTAAAATCCTAAGAAAAAGCTCATGGTATACTGCTTACAGTTTCTGCTAAGTCGTTGCATCTTCCAACATGAAGAAGAAACGTTAGAAACAAGAAAAGTGAATCCAAACAATTGCGAATTGCCCACCGTGCGTAAGCACTGTTTTTCGTCTCGGACTTTTTTTGCAGCAATCGATTTCCGAACCAAGGTTCAAAGAAATATGAATAGGAGCTTGCAGTACGCTCATACTGCGACATCTTTATTGAAACGCAAAAGTTTGAGATAAAATTCATTGCCATTTTGTAGGCAGGTTTAAGTGTTCAATGAGGTTCTGTAAAGCTTAAAATTGTTGGCATGAGCTGATTATTTTCCTGAAAACCCACAAGCAGCACTCTGACAATTTTTGTGCGTATAGGCCGTTGATCCAAGACACGTTGTTTGCTTTATCGCCGCTCCATTACTCAACCCTCGCTTTTCTCGTGACTGTGTTTGTGGCGACGACAGTATCCTTTGCGACAGGTAAGTACAATTTTGTTATTGCCAAGTTTTAACCTGTGACTAAAAGTTATTTCTCAGGTTGTGTATATTAAAATCAAAATATCCGAATACATCAAATAAAAACAGTTCCCGCTGATCATCCTTCCACAGGTCCTCCCTTAAAATTTACTCAACATTTGTCATATTCTCAAGCTGTAAAATCTCATCCACACATTCATCGACTTTTCTTCGCTTTGATATAAACTGAGCTTTTGTCTGTTACCAATAGCTCTTATGCAAATTTTCGTATACATCGGAGTAAAAATTTCATTGTGACACAGTGAAAGAAGACAGCTATTAGAATTACTGTCAGTAGAAAAGCAAAGATTAAGGAATGGTGCCAACGAGTTCGTCTATTGGGTACAAACAGTTTTTAAAACCTTTTAAATCCCGCGTGCGTAACTTTTCTTGCTGAATTTCGCTGAACTTTGCACAAACATAGCTCGCCAGCCGATTGAGCTAGAGAGCTGTTCAAACCCTCTAAAGATGCGGAAGTCTTGTAGCATAGATTTTTTTTAATTGGAAAAGTTTGGTTTGGATTTTTTGTGGGTGACGTTACAATGGGGGCAAGTTTACGCATTTTTGGCCGAGATACATCGGGCCCTGGGCACCAACCCAACAAGTCACTTTTTTGACTCAAGTTTTGTAGGAAACTAGGCTGCAATACGAGTCTTTAGAGCGATTGATTGACTTTCTAGCTTTTCTAGTTCCAAATTTATGACTCAAAAACCAAAATTTATGGCTCAGCAACGCTAGAAAGTGAATCAAGGGCTCTAAAGACTAGTTTTATAGCCTAATTTCCAATAAAACTTGAGTAAAAAAATAACGCGTTGGGTTGGCACCGAGGGCCCGTTGACCTAGGCCAAAAATGCGTAAACCTTTTCCCATTATGACGTCATGGACAAAAAAACGAAATCCAAAACGTTCAATTTTTTATTCGGAACTGCAAGACTTTTCATCTTCAGAGGGTTTGAACAGCTCTCTAGCTCAATCGCCTGGCGACAAAACTTGCCCAAATTGGGAAAATATGGGGACATAAAGGGTTAACAAGGTTTTTAACTGCACCAAAAGTACGGCAAGTTTAGCACAAACCTTTGAAGCTGGTACGTTGGGTTCGACTCAAGGTTTGGGTCAAAGACCGTCATACCGAAGACCTAAAAAAATATCCGCGCCTCTCCCGGTGCAAGTAAGCAAATATAACAATTTCAATTGTTTCATGAACATCAAAAACATTGGCAGAAAATTCAGTCACCTCCATGACCGGAATAATCATTGTATGTTCTTTCGTGAGTATTCAATCAAACGCCGTTTTGAAATAAGTGTGACGCTTTTGCTGCCACGATCAAACAACCCCCGAGCCTTAACTTTTTGGGAGACAAAAGTGCACGACTCGCATAGCTTCAAATATGAGGCGCTTTAAATATCATTTTGTACAATATATAACTGGGCCATACATAACACATTTCCCAGAATTAAATGAGGAATGCGTGTAGCACTATTTACCCCTCGCAGGATGACAGGTGCTTGCAAGTGGCCCACGGTGAGAGCCTGACATATGGCCTTTTCAGGCGCGGTACTCGCACTGCTGTCACTGTCCCCGCGGCATTGTCACTGCTGCCGAAAACGACCCAAGACGCAGCATACTGCAGATGAAGGCCGAGGGGCTCACTGCAAGCAAGAATGGCGCCATCAAGCAGCTATCCTACATAAACAAGGCATGCGTCATCGCCCTTCAGGAGACCCACTGCACTACTGCAGACAAGATAGTGATTCCCAGCTATTTACTAGCTGGATCAGTCCTGGGCAGGAAGCACGGCCTTTCCACATTTGTTCAAGAAAAATTGAAATGGACACTGGACGATCAGTCTCTAGAGCATTTCAGAGACAGAGTGCTGGTTCGTAGACGTCGCAGGATGTAATTAAGATCATTAACGTCTACAAACCTCCATCCTACCGACTCACTCCAACGGCCATCCCGACGTTCCCGCACCTCAATTTGTATGCTGGCGACTTCAATTGTCAGCATGTCAGCTGGGGCTACAACAAAACACGTCCTGATATTAAGAGTCTGGACTCGTGGGAAAGCAGCCTGAGCTCCTGCACATCCCAATGGGAGTAGCCAGCTTTCTCCCACCGATGGAACGTCGGCACCACTCCGGACCTGACCTTCGAGAGTGTCGACCATCAAAACCGACTGCCTGACAGACATGTTCTAGGAAAGTTCCCGCGGTCACAACACCGACCCTCTCCCACAACGTCACCTAGGCTCAAGATTCCTGCTTACAGCAATCGGGTGAAGCGTTGGAACTTTCGCAAGGCTGATTGGAATCGCTTTTGTCTTCTTACAGGAGAATCCGTTAAAGGGATTGCCACCTCTGGTTGCAACAAACATCAACGAGGCATAACAGGAACTATACGAGACCCCGCTAATTGCAGCTAAACAATCTATCCCGCGTGGCCGTCGCAAGAGCTATGTGTCATGTTGGGACAAAGACTGCGAGACTCTTTATCGCTCCTTTCTCGGAGCCCTAGTGGGGACTGACTCTGACAGAGTCACTTCGTCCTTACTTTCACGGCTAGACCAGAAGAGGCAGGAGCGATGGGAAGAAGCCGTCAATTCCATCGACTTCTCCCACTAAAGACGAAAGGTGTGGATCACCATCAACAAACGTACTGGGAGGTACGGACACTCCTGCCCTCTGCCCCCATCTCAGCAAACTTCATCGCTTCACAACTCGTGTAGAACGGCGCACAAGAGAGGTTGGATCGCGAGTCTACAAGGATTGTCAACAATGAGGTGTCCGACATATGGAAGCTCCCTACATTTGAGGGAGATAGCATCTCTGGCCTCTTCATGCCAGAGGAGCTTGCTACTACCCTCAACCAAGTAGAACCAGGAAAATCTCGGGTTCGGATTCTATTTTCCAGGAGTTTATACTCCGCGCCGGGTTGGCTCTTAAATCGTGATTATGCGATTTCCTCACTTCCTGCATGTCCCAACTCAACATTCTTCCAGTATATGGAGGAGAGCACTAGTAGTGACGATCACTAAGCCGAATAAGTCATTGGAGGACCCAAAGAGTTATCACCTTATATTTATGCTGTATGTCCCCTTCAAGATCTTCAACAGACTCATCTAAGCTTGTGTCGAACGTCGAACCATTAATCCAGCAGGAACAGGCGGGCTTTCGACACGGGAGGTCAACCGCAGATCAGATAACCTTGCTGACGAAAGACATCCAGGATAGTTTTTTGACTCAGAAAATGGTCAGAGCTGTGTTTATCGATCTCACAGCAGCCTACGACACTGTGTGGCATCGCGGCCTCACGTGCAAGTTACTGCGATTGCTACCTGACAAGCACATGGTAAGCATGATCATAGAGCTGATAGATAACCCGGACTTCACCCTGAGCACCGGTAACAACCAGGGTTATAGAGTCGGAGGCAAAATGTCCGACCCCAACTCCGAACTTTCCAAAATTTCCGACACCTACTCCCGACTCAGACTCCGACTTCTCAACGTGAATGAAGTTTGGCTGTCAGCAATTTTATAGCAACTAGCATCCAATGGAAATCGTGGTACACAGCAACAATTCTTTGTTTCGATAAAAGTTTCAAACGAAATTTTACCATTTCAACAGGCACGAGTTGGAATTCCTTACTCAGGAGTGCGTTGTAACAAATGGTTCAATTGAACTTCCGGAGTAAGATAAAAAAAAACAACTTCGACACCGACTCCTAGTGTTCTTAGGAATCCTTCTCCGAATCCGTCAAAAAATCTCAGACACCGACTCCGCAACCCTGGTAATAACAAATGGAACAGGTTACGACGGTCATTAATGGCTTCCCGCAGAGATCCGCCCTGGCGCTCGTTTTTCTCAACATCCACACCTCTGACTTGCCACTCACTGTCTAAAGAAAGTATACATACACTGACGATCAAGCAATCATGCATGCTGATGGAGTCTGGCAAGCAGTGGAAGCAGTGTTCAACAAAAACATGGCGACTACAGGTAAATACTTCGAGACCTGAACATTAAATCTCAGCACTATAGAAACGGTGTCGGCAGTCTTCCATATCAACAACAAGGAAGCTAAACGTGGGCTGAAACTCAACTTCAACGACGAAACCTGCCCTTTTGCTCCGAACCCAAATACCTCGGAGTAACGATGGACAGGACGCTCACGTATCGCCGACACCGCGAGTAACTTCGCAAAAAGCTGACATCATGAGTCGCACTCTCGAGGCGGCTTGCTGGCTCGGGCTGAGGTGCTGGGACTACAACGTTGCGAACAGCCACCTTAGTCCTGGTCCATTCAACAGCAGAGTATTGCGCTCTTGTCTTGTGCCGTAGTGCTTACAACCCCCCTCATTGACCCTGTCATCAACAACACCTTGCAAACTATGTAACTGGATGCGTGCGTCCTATACCAGCAGACAATCTTCATATCTTCACGGGAATCCTCCGTGCTGAGCTTCGTCGCAAAGGAGCCACACTGCCTTTAGTACGTCGTGGAGACTGGACATCTGTTCCACTCAGTTCTCACCCGTGTGGCGGCCTGGAGATGGCGCCACATGAAAATAAATGGTCACTGCCAGATGGTGCCCATGAGTAACAAGTTACTGTGATAGTCACCACAAGCGAATTATCGTAGTCCACTTATCCCTATATTATGATAGTGCAACCTAGTAGTAGTAGAGTGAACTCGTCGAGGGATCTCTGCTGCTGGTTGCTTTCCTGTTAGTTAATGCCCCGAATTGCCATCTTTCTCTTGTGCTTGCCTCAGTAGTTCAAGGCGATGCAATCAACTGCAACACCCGTTTCAACTGGCGGGAATGTACGGTATCTCAAATCGAGACACCCATTTGTACACGCCTCACAACACCTCATCAGTTCATCTGATAAGACACTGTCTATGGAAAGAGATCCTTTCTCAGCAAAGAATCAGACACTTTAAGATCTTACAGAGTATATATTTCGTCTACAATGTAGGCATCATCAGCTCTTATTAAAATAGAACCTTCATCTGACAAGAGCAGAAGTGGGGCGGATCACCAATAGAATGCGGAATGGTTGGTGAACACTACGAAACACGTACTTTTATCCTCATCATAGGCACCCACCATCCTGGCTTGGCCCTATTGAGAACAGCGTGTAGTCCGGCTTAACCACCTCAGCACCGTTGTCGGCAGGCCCGTTGCCAGTTTTTGAGATTTGGGAGGACAAAATACATTTTAGGGGGGAAGATTTGTGTTTTTATTGTATGTTTAATATAAATTATTCTGGGCACAACAAAAGTTGGGAGGCACAAAAAAATTTGGGGAACACGCCCCCGAATACCCCCGTGGCTACGGGCCTGGTTGTCGGACGTTTCCACTCTTGCTTACACAATTGGCGTATGGGCCCGGTGTGGCTTGTGATTGTGGCGCAGAGGAGCAGACCGTTGACCATATTGCCCTTCACTGTCCAATCTATCGATCTCCCCATGAAGCGCATGGCCTGGCAGTTCTGGATGACGAGACAATCGAACGGTTGCCCAAGACCTGACCCGAGATCTAGTTCGGCCTAGCAGTAGATATGAACTCTCTCAGCCCCTCCTGCAGGTGATGATCACAGGCGCTCTGCAGGATGAGTTACCATAAGTCTGTAGGTAAAGCGTTCTCGTACGCCAGTAATTTTAGTTTAACGCACATTTTTTATATTATATTCAGTAAAAGCACAGCTGCCAGCACTTTGGTCATGTCATCATTTTGCAAATCTTTCTTTGCAGGTAATAATAAACCTGAGGATATGGATCCGGACTTATTTGTTCCAATTTTTGACAATCCGTGCTTTCCAAAAAAAGTACGCACTTTTTTTCGTTTCGGAGTCCCCGAAAGCGAAAAAAAAATAGAGTCGGAAGGGAAGTTAATTGAAATAAAAGAAAATGATTTTCCAGCATCTGACCTGGACGGCGAGATGGGGATGAGAACAACGATCAAGTATTCGAGACAATAAAATTAAAACGACAGTCAATCACACCCAAATGGATGTATTCGCAAACTCATAAATGGATAGAATCAGCTGTTGCATGTCCAAGTTTTGCCGAACGACAATTGTTCAAGTTAGGCTCTGCAGGCATGCAACAAGATTTGGTAAACGAGCTGTTAAACACACGCTCTTTTTCAGTTTCGGCTAAGAAATTGTGCACGCTTGTTCACTGAAGCTTTTCTCGAAAATTCATGCCACCGCAGGTTGGGTTATGCGTGCAGTCGTTAAGGACTGCCACCTGTCAATAAAAGCGCTTGTGACGTTTTTCTGCAGTGATAATTTGCAGCGGGAGTTGTAAGCATTTTGTCGTGTCGCTTTCTGTAATGTTTAATTGGAAAAAGTGTTTGCGCGCACCACGCAGACAGGGAAAATTGAATCATGCGCAGGTTGAAATGCTTTGTTTAAGTTATCTTGCGCACGTCGCGTGGTTGATTTTAAAAACTGATCAGTATGAGTCGCTTGGAGCTGTAAGTCGCGTTAATGCAAATGATTGCAAAGTTCAAATTAAGAGTAATTATCGCGCCTTCCTGTAAGCACACACGCGCCTGCAAGCAACGTTCGCGAAGAAAACAAGTGTCAGGCGTTTGCTCGAAATTGTAGATTCGCAGCAATGTCACTTCGGACTAGCAATCTACATATACCTTGGATTATCTTTGCAAACAATGCATCTTGTTAAAATAAAAGAATACACAGGGTGTGGCTCGCTCGCAGTCGCAGCGCGAAGGACACAAGCCTGCGTAATTTGTGGTGTGGCTGAACTTACACAACTTGGGCGTTCTAATAAGCATAGAAGACAAACGGGCGTCAACGCACTTTGCGATAAAGTGATAAGAAAGCACACGAATGAATGAAACCCCCATTTAGCTGTCACGAGAAACAAACAAACAAAGACTTTAGAAATAGCATTTAAAATGTACTAGTGACGTCACATAACTCTTCACCCGTCGCCAAGAAAAAAAGAGGATAACGTTGGATCGCGCCAGTAAGCTGGCCACTCTGGGGAGGGAGTTTTTTGTCACCAGTAAAACTTGCTTGCTCGAGTCGCTAGAGAAAAGAGTCGAAAGGAAAAATATTGAGAGGTGTAATACGCCCAGACGAGATTCGATAGAAAGTAATACAGCTCTTGCAATAAAGCTGAGAACCCAACCTTTGGTCGCTTCTGAGAACGTTGGGCGAATTTCGTGCTTCAAGTTGCGTGCGAGCCAATGCCACAAACTCTTGGTAAAATTTAACTCAAATAGAAACCAAACCAAATTACTTAAAAGACGGGGGTAAAACACAATTAAAACATTTTTAAGATGCGATTGTATTGTGACTGTGTTTTTATTTGTGAACTTGTGATTTGTGTGTTGTTGCTCAAACGTGTAGTGCTATTGTAGTTGGTGCATTTTTTCGTGTTTTCTCTTGAGAATTCTCTGTTACTTTTTCGCGCTTCGCACTAACAGGTTTGTGTTGTGTCTTTATTGACTAGAGCGCGTCATATCATCGCATTTATCAAGTAAAAAGAGATGTACTATTCAGAAATAAAAGTTGGTTCAAGTAAACTGTTTTAGGTCATGTTTCAGGCTTTTCCTAATCAGTTACAACGCATGAACGTAGAAGATGCAAAACGATCAGGTTCTACTCTCCCGACAGACACAGATTGTAGATGCATAGAAATTGCAAGTTTGTTGACACAACACGACCTATTAAAGTTTTCCTCAATAAATTCATAAACTTAACTGCAAACCACAAGGCTTTAGCAACAAGAATAAGCATTGTGACCTCGGCCTTTTTATCAGCCTGTTTGCTGCAAAATCTATTGCATGCTTTTGTTGAAACTTTAACAAGCTATAAGATTGTTTTTTCTATAACGTAGCGTTACAATAGAATTAGTTTCATGTGTTTGTTAAAGAAAAATATGTTTAGAAAAAATAACATTTAACGAGAAAGTGATATTAACTACGAAAGTCGTTAGCAAACATATGTTGTATCCAGTGCTGGCGCTACCTTTAGTCGAACTAGGCGGCTGCCTAGGGCACTAAGCCAAGGGAGGCGTCACAAAAGGGCCAAAAATACAACTGTGTGGTTCTGAAAGTGACGAACGTACACCAAGTAAAAGTGAATAACCATGATGAAAGTGAATGGAACACAGGTTCACGAAGCTTTTCAGGTTTGCTGCATAAGGGATAAATATTTTTCATAAAAAATTTGCTGATCGATTCCTTACGTACTCCCATCGTGGAGAGTACACGGTTGATTGAACAGGATTGTGTCGTCCCATGCCGAACACTTTCTTTTAGCTGTGACTGGGCGCTGAAGATGGATCCTGCATACTTGAATATGGATATGTGCAAGTTTGAATTTGACATACTTGAATATAGACATGCGCAAGGTTGAATCATCGCAAAAATATGAAAGCAGAGCGCAGTCGAAGGCCCGTGGTTTTTTTGAAGGCCCAGTTTTAAACTTATGTTGTATTCAGTTATCTGCAGGTTATATTAATGTAATAAGCCCCCTATAATGACAACATCAATGCCGTGTTAACGTCAAATAATCAATGTTCTATATATCTATATACTGTAGTTGCCACAGTGGCCTATGTTTGATCCCACGCAACCGGTGCAGCAAAACGGTCCATAACAATTAGTGTTGCACAACCCAATAAAAAGTGCTGAACAGCCCATAATTGGGCCGAGTCTCACCACTGGGTACAGTGTTATTCGTTACATAAGTGGATTTCTCATTGGTGCAAAGTTTCGAATTTTCATTGGACAACTCTGATGCAAAGTACCCTGGTTATTACAGGCGCTGGCGACGAATACGATTTCATATGATTTTATACCGATTATTCTATTCTTGCACAGTTAAAGGATACAACACAGGTCTACAACAGTGGTGTGACTAACGGGGGTCCAAGGGTGCGAAACTCCCTCCTGACAAGCTAAATGCGAAAACTGAGACACCATTTTGTTTATATTTCGGCATTCAGTATTCTTTTGGTTTTCAGTAAGTTGTTTCTTGCGTTTTTCTTCTAAGTTTTTTGGACTGATGTTTTCCGTTGATTTCGGATTTTAGTATTTAGAAATCAACATCCGGATACACTTTCATGTCTAAACTTTTTTCTGAATATTGACGAGGGGTCCCCTACGGTGACCAGCGGGCCTTTTTCAGCTACGTTCCCCAAACCTCTAGCTACGCAATTGTTGTACAACTTAATTTATCTTAATATTTTTTACTGTAGGCTGTTGAATCCAACTTGAATGCTTACAATCAACGTGGATTCAGCAAACGTTACCTGCACAACAGCCAGCTTGCCAAGGCAAATGCTGACAACGAAGCTATTCACAACGAATTTCGCAAAGGTTAGCTTTAGGAAGTTAGTGGTCGTGTGAAGATCAATTTCTTTGACTTATTAGATAAATATGAATATTGAAAGGGGAATGTGTGAAATCAGTTCTGGTGCTTCTATAAGCCGTAATAAAGGTAGTCATTCAGATTTGGGGTCCCCTTTTTTCCCGCCCCCGGCCCCGGCCGAGGGGTATGGGGGTTCCTCCGGCTCTGGCTACCGCCATTTGTTAAATTTTATAGCGGCGCTACCGCACCCGTTGCTGAATAAAAATAGTAGCGAGCTGTCGCTACCGCTCCTTTTGTTGCACTTTAAAAAAAGTTTTTGGTGTTATTTTACTGACGTAGGATCTATTTTGAAAATCATAACCTTGAAACGTTTATTTGAAAAAAGTTGTTAAAGAAACACCGCGATGTGAAAAAAATGAGTCATTGAACAGGTATGATGTAGGAAAAGTTACTTTACAGTGCATGCACATATAAATGAAACACAGACTGCAGAAACGTCCACAGAGTGCATTTAGCTTCGTGGGTCGATTGTTGTATGCTAGCAATCGCTGTTGATGCACGTTTCACGCTGTGTGTACCAGAGTTGTAAACGAGCCTGACTTTGAAGCCCGAACCCAATCCGAGTGTTGCAGGTATCTGCATCGCCTTGAAATGCTCAGGCAGGCACAAGAGAGAGATGGTATTTCAGGGCATTAATCTAACAAGACAGCAACCAGCAGCAACAGAGCTCACCCGACGAGATAACACTGCTGATACTAGATTACACAATCACTGTATTGGGATAAGTGAATTACGATAATTCGCTTGTGGTGACTATCACACTGACTTGTGACTTATGGGCACCATCTGGCAGTGACCATTTATTCACATGTGGCGCCATCTCCAGGACCCCAAAATCACAGGCCCTAACCCGATCCCGACATTTATCTTTTAAGCCCGATTTAGGACCGAAAGCTAAATTTAGTGAGTGAGTCAAGGTATGTGCAACTGCGCGCTATCAAAAAACGCAACGTACGGGTATAGCTGCCAACTGCAAGTACACAGTTTTATCACACGCAAAATAGCAACCACCTTGACCAAATATTGGCTTAAACAAGCACAAACTTAGTTTGTTAGTCAACGATAATACTGCGGATTTGTAATATTTCGCAAGAAAAAAATACCGGTAAACTACCATGAAACTATTCACAATGGCTCTATAGGCATGAAAAGTCAGTTTGTAGGACATCGTTTATTAAAACAAACCATGAATCGCGTTAGTGATTGATCTTTTCAAAGCAGCACCATCGTGTGTTAAATTCCTCACCGCCGTCACCTTCTCAAAATGAGTGCGAGGCTTTTCTGAGCAGAGAACAAAACAACGCAGCTGTGTTTGCAAATAGAATTAGCTGAAGAAAAGTCACAATCACTACACCAACAGAAGTCACCGCGGTGAGCATAACAAATCTACCTCACTAAAGAAAAAAATCGTTACTCTGCATGTTATAAAAAAGTTTTGTATGCAGGCCCAAAAACGGCCCGAAACATTTTGACAAACTTAAAAGCCCGAATCCGACCTGAAAAGACGATTTACAACTCTGGTGTGTACAGAACTCGAGAGAATGGTCGAGCGAGAAAGGATCAAAACTGTATTTCAGATAGTTTAATGCGCGTGCAAATTGAATTAAGCCCACAACCAGGGTGGGGGACAAACCGAGCAATCAAAGCCTCCCACGAAATTTTTATGCATTATTTTATATTTTTTAAAAAATGTTATGCTGATCTATGTTTCATGTGTAGCACCTGAAGAAATTACTAACTACTTGTGTTTTAGGCTGATGTCCTTGTTTCTGTATGGTTCAGTTTATTCGCGATAGTAGTTTTTGTGTAGAACGTAGTTTATATAGCCTGCGTGCAAAGATTGGTTATTTAGATATTCGAGCGCGAATTTACCAACCACCGTTTCCTCATTCCAGCTTTTGAAAGTGAAGCCTAGTGTGGAATGCTTTAGCTTCAAAGGTGTAAAAAATAACCCTTCTAACATCAACATGTGAAAGCTCTCGATTTACTGTAAAAGCTTTCAGGGGATCGGGTCTGCTTTTATCTCTTTGCGATGATTTAAACTTGGATTGCACACATCTGTTGGCCTATTCAAGTTACGGGTCACCACAAAGGAGGCAACAAGCAAACAATCAAGCTAATTAGTTTTATAGGACATCGATTTCACGTACCACTAAGCATCCACAGAACTGAAATCTTATTGATATAAAATGTCCTATCATAAATTTCTTTCATTCCATTATGAAATTATTCGCAATATCTGAAAACGTTTGAATGAAAGTATGAAAAAAACACTAAGAACCGCACATAATTTATTTAACAACTGAAGAAAATCAAAGTCAAACGGTAAGAAAACAGTTCCTTTTCTTATGCGAAGTTGTAGCATCCAAAGTTTGGTGTTACATTCAAGCAACGATCACATGCAAAATCAACATCATGTGATTTGCGGCTAAGCACATGAAGGTGAATAAAATTTTAGCAAGATTGTGATAATAAAAGAAATCAATCACTTGACGTTTGGTATGGTTGTGTCAAGAAACAATGTTAATCAAATAATTTTTTTTTCAAAACCAACTCTGCTTGTTTAGCTCAGGCAATGGCCACTTGCAAAAAATGGCATCATGTAATTTTACCTAAACACATGGGGGCAAATAAAATTTCAGCGAATTTCAATGATAAAAAAGTTCAACTACCTGACGTTTGGTAGTGTTGTGTCAGGTGTAAACGTAGACCAAACAAAACTTTCGTCAACGTCAACTTTTCAAAACTTTCGTCAACGTTAACGAAAATTAAACAGTGAGATTGTTGATTTAAATTATGTTTAAGCAAACTTAACGATAACAAGATTTAGCGAAATGATTTATCCGGCATCTCAAAGAGAAAGCTTTCCCCAGAAGGTTTGGTTTTCAAAACGTGGCGGTAGGAGATTGAGTGGACGCGTTGCAGCATGCTCGGAAACCTAAACCCTCAAGCGACCGGGAATTGTGATTTGTCAACGTCCACAGATTATGCGAACTTTTAGCTAAAATATAATTATGAAGCAATAAACATAGCGATTGTGCGCACAACGCGATTTTTACAATAGAAAAAGCATTGGGTGTTTGGCAAAGTAGCCTTATTTGCTTTTTGCTGAACAGCAAAACGCTGAATGAGTAGCAGAAAACAAAAATAATGCGCTTTCGGTGCCTCCGCTAGTGAAAGTGTAAAATTCTTCAGCGAAAATAGTTTCACACAGCAGACAGATTTTTTGGTAAGTAGGAAAATTACTGATTTGCGATTGGAGTACTGGGGTACAGGCGTGGACCAGGGGGGATGCATCCCCCCACCAGACCTAAAGAGGTATTGACATTGCACTTGATTTCATTGAAAATCATCGCCAAAATATTTTTGTACTGCACATTACTTAATCGCTAAAGATCCTTGCAATTAGTCAAAGACTTTTCTTCGTTTCATCAGTCGTACCGCTGTGCCCTGTCCAATTCGAAAGGCTACACGCTGAAACAGCAGAAACCGTGCCTGGACCGAATTTGACGACTCAGAGCTTGATTCAAAAGAATACAACCTATAATGGCTCTTACTAACAATCTGATCCCGACTTTGCAAACATACAAAACTACCTGCGAGCCATATTATGCTGTTCGCCATCAGCAATGAAAATAACATAAACATTGCGAAAGATCAGCAAACGATCTGCAATACCGCTATACATATTGATTTCTCCAATGCTTTTCAATCAAAACATCTAACTCGGATAAATAGAAAGACGAACTTAGCAAACTGCTGGTCGAAAAACTGTGAAACACACGTTTGCAGACAGGCCTGCAGCAGATACAGGTCAGCCCAAACCAGAGGAGTTGTCGTTCAGCCTCGCCATTTGAAGCGCACTTTAGCATTGTCAAACTCCGTGCACCCCTATGCAAATCGAGCCGCAGTGAAAACTTTAACAGAGCAAAGTCAAGCTTTCTGTTTGATCGAGCTAATTTGTTGAATACTTCTTTTACATGTATTGGCTTGTCTTTGTGTGTATGGAGCAGAGCCAGCCCATTTGATATGTCTTTTGCCATGGTTGACCTTAAACGTGACTTCAAATCTTTATCACACTAAACGTTCTCTCTGACGTGCATGAAGTCACCGGAAGTGTGACAGCGATACTGAAAAGGTGTTGTACATTCGGAAGAGCCGACATCGAAGAATCAAAAAGCAACGTCGCTATGAACGCTTGGCTGCCACAAGCCAGTTATCCCTGTGGTAACTTTTCTGACACCTCCTGCTTGAAACTCCCAAGTTCATAAAGATCGATAGGCAACGTTTTCGCGGTCTGTATTCATACTGAAAATCAAAACCAAGCGAGCTTTTTCCCTATGCGAGGTTTCCGTCCTCGCTGAGCTCGCCTTAGGACACCTGCGTTGCTCTTTGACAGATGTACCGCCCCAGTCAAACTCCCCACCCGACACGGTCTTCAGAGTGGATCGCGCGCCTGCAGCGCTTCAGGATAGAACCGTGGCCCGAAGGCTGCTTTTCGCTTTACTGCACAAGTAAAAGAACGATGCGAGGTCTTGCAGTCTGCACGTTTTTTTTACGATAAACACCTCCACACAACAAATGTTTCAGTTCTTGGATAAGAACATCTTCATCACACTTACGAAAGTACGTGTCGGTAAAACTTGTGCACTTCTTGAAACGATTTAGTACATATTTCGGAACACTGGGGTTTGGAGCATAGTTGTTGTACATTCGGAAATCGGGAATGGCAATCAAAAGTCTGGGCCTCAAAAATTGGGAGTCTCCGCCTCAAAAATTGGAACTTGCTTCGGCCTAAAAAATTGGAACTTGCTTCAGTCTGGCCAAGCGCTCGGCGTAATGACTGTAGCAGGGAAACCCCAATGCGGATGCAATCTTCGTCGGAGTCCGGTCGTGTTGCTTCTTGCCTTCCCCTCGGAACAACTTCGTCGAAGACCAAGTGCGTGCGGTTGAGAAACGAGCGGTTTCTTCAACACCCTAAACAAATATCTGCCCGGGCGATCGTCGAAGGCACTCGAAAGACAATCCTTGTGTTGTGCAGTTACACTGTTGTAATCTTACACTCGCAATTGCGATGTGTAAGAACTTTCCGCACATGTTCTCGTGTCTCCACTGTTCAGTTCGTCGCGTTGCTACAGCATAGGCCTTGTGTGTGTGTGTGTGTGAGGGTTAAGCAAAGCTCAATCCTGGCATTCTATGCTTTTGCTGGACTGTCAGGCTGCACGGTGAATTTCGCATCCTCTTATCACCTTTTATGACAATATCAAAACGACAGGATTCTCTTCTTCAGCAACCTCATTTTCTTTTAATGTGGGCAGATTGCTTGGTAGGGAAGCTTTCAGTGGGTCAGCGATCATACTACTTGCATTTGCAGCTAACTGCTCAAGCTTCGCTGTTTCTTCATTTTCTCTTGCGGACTTAGATGAGCTGGCCTTGTTTGTAGAACCTGATATAAAATAGTCAATGATCGTGCTTTCTCGCTTTCGTTTTCTCGTTACTTTCGTGCTTTCACTCACTACGAATTGTTTCTTTCCTTCCGTTCTCTTAATTTCGGTTGCAAAATAAACAGAATCAGCCCGCTTCTTGTTATTATTTCATCACAATTACCTGCAATAACAAATATTATACACAAATTACTATGGGTTTTGCAGACTATTCCAAACCAAAATTAAAAACTGTAAGGTTCCCCATTTGACGAGCACTGATCTAACCTCATCGAAGTGACTACGCTCACTTGCCGCAACATACAAGTCAAACAGCACTACTGCACTATGCTGGTTACTGCCACTGGTAATTGTGCTGCAACAAACGTAACCTACAATGAGAATGGGCGTCGGGAGGATTTTTTCTACGGGAGGCATTAGGTGATTTTTCCTAAATTTTTCTACGAAGGGCTATAAGTGGTAAAATCTGGTGTTTCCCACTCAAAACTAAGAAAACACTTTTTTTGCTAAATTTTTCAAAAAACCCCGACGCCCATGATGTCGTCCGCACATGTTCTCGTGAACTGCTTTATCTCGAGTCCTCGATGTACCTGCGCCGACGCCAGTGACTACGTCAGATCGCTGCTATGTGCTACATTGCTTGTTGGTTCCGTAGCGATCCAGTGTTAACATTTGACCAGTTTTATCACTCAAGATTCTTCTAAACCTAGCTTAGACTTGTTTCCTAGTAAATGTACATGTGCGAAAGTGATTGGTTTACGCAATATGGTCCTGTGAAGCATTGGGTTCATTGCAAATCGATATCGCATCCCCCCTACCAAATTTGCCTGTGTCCGCCACTGCTAGGGAATGTAACAAATTACGTCCGATGTTCAACAGTATACCTTTTACAACACAAAGTAACGGAGATGCTTCAAAATGTTTCAAGTGAAGAAAGAAGGGAGCACACTAATTAGGGTTCACGACTATTCCGTCTGGCCGTTTCGATCTGGCCGTTTCGGTCTGGCCGTTTCGGTCTGGCCGTTTCGGTCTGAGCCGTTTCGGTCTGAGCCGTTTCGGTCACGGGACATTTCGGTCACGACATTTTTGTACATAAGGAACTGATGAAATTTGTTGACCCTGGAAGAGGTAACCTCTTCCCAATTTGGGCAAACGATTCTTCTACTTAAATTAAAACTTAGTTAACGTTCATGTAGAAAGCTGGTTCTTTCAGTAGCTGCATTTTTAGACGCTCTTTCGGGCAGTCCTATCGAAATTTGCACAAGTTTTGCTCATTTCGATGGGGAACAAAAATTTGCCCAAATTGACCCATGGTTAAAATGCCCAAATTGACCCTTCGGTGAAAGGAATAAGAGATGGTGCAATGTAGTGAACCAAGCCACGCCAGCAACCTTTCACCGAAGCCAGCGCGGGAGTAAATCACGCGAGTGCAAGCACTGACGAAACAATTCAATTTGGCGTAAATGGCTCCTGCTCAGCTCGTGGTTTTCACTGAGAAACAGGCAGGCGTATGTATGACGCCTTCACCGTCAAAGGAAAGAAATTAGAGCCAGATAGGGCCCGCACCGTGTGCACTTGTGGTGAAGTCAAAGCATTTTATTTTATTAATTTTTTTTTGTTAATTTTTGGTGACGGAAATTGGTGGCAGACCGAAGCCTGAATTGTGCTTCTTGCCGGGGCGGTTGAGGTGAACGCTCTTGCCTAAGGAGCGCTACGGCAATTCACTCAGTGGCAGTGGATCGAGCACCCAACCTTCCACTTGAGAGGCTGACACTTTACCACTGAGCTATTGCCATGAAAGTCAAATAGCAGTGCCGCGATCAATCTAATTGCCCAACGATTGTCGTAAAGCATTTGCCCATTTTGGGCAAGTTTACCTTATGTGCCTGATTTTCGTAAGAAGTTTGCCCATATCGTGCAAGGTTGAATAATGTGGCTGAAAATTGCAATGAAAATAGAAAAATCTCATGTCTCAACCTAATTTACTTTCGTTACAAATAGAACCACAAGTTTGAAATGAGGTTCTGTTTAAACCTTAAACCGACCAATAATGACGTCTACTGGCGGAATTTTGGGATTTTTTTCTACTTTTTCGTTCATTTCTTAAGAGCACTTACCACATTTTTGTTAGGAAAATTGCTTTTGTTCTTCAGCATATACAAAGTTACCCAAAATCAACACGTTGTTTTTTTCTGATCGGATGAGTTTGAGAAGACTTGCTAAGTTGTACAAAAACCCGCGCGCGCGTCTGAACCTGTCAGCTAGTCCAGTATATAAGCGAATCAACAAAATATGACCATTTTGGGCAAGGACAACAACGGTGTTTGTGTTTAGAGGTTACCTGAGCAGGGTTAATGTAAATGAATATCTAGGCAGGATAATGATTTATCCACATAATACAAGACAAATCAAAACTCGACAATGTGCTTTCGCACTAGCAAGTTCAAACTCGTGTGTTGAAATAATGAAATACAGTGCAATGGAAATCAGGTCAAAAATTCCTTCAGAAATTAAAAATAAAACGTGTTTGGCACTTTTTGCCACAGAGTACAAGTTTATTATTACCGACTGGTCGATCGCGAGTTATCAAGAAATTTTCTAGTCCATCTCAGTCGAAGACAAGTTGGCCACCCCTTCACTATGCAATCGCAAGGTGAACTGTCACGCTACAGAACTCCCTTTAATATTGCAGCGAAGTGGCAAAACAGTCTGACAGCTGAAATGTCACGCTACAGGTGTTATACCAACTCCATTTCAACTGATTTTGATGTTGCGACCCTCTGTATATAAGCCTGAACAGCACATCCTCAAGTAGGTGTAGGGGAGTGCATACTTTTGGGGATGCAGAAAATTTTTGCCCAAGTTTGATCTTGTTTTTCCCAAATAACGTATGAGCAGCAAGCCTTAATATTAAGAATAAACTGTACCATTGTAAGCAAATCAAGGTTTCTGCATGCCTGATTAGGCCTACCAATTACCGGGGTTCAAAGCCGTACAACCTCAACTAGCAATCAATATTCTGCATAGCTACATGTGAATAATATTCACTGTGTTGAAAATTGTTAGCTAATTACGATAAAATCCCCCCAGAAATTGCTGTTCATGCCACCACGCGTGTAAGCTGTTGTTCAGAATCTTCATTTTCAAGTTTTTGTATATGATCTAAACTTATTCTTCCAACACGAACACGATTATTCCTAATAGCTAAGATCTGTTCTTCTCTAGCATAGATGCGTGCATCTGTGTTGGCCACAATGGCAGTCAATCTGGAAAAGGAGTAAAATATCGGGTTACGATCTAAAGTATTACATTGCTGCAAATAGGTCAAGTCTCAAGTAAGTAGAAGGAAAGGAGCATAGCCGGATTAAAGGGTAGGGAGGCCCGGGGCAATTTTCACTGGAGGGCCCCTATGTCGTATTTCATGACGTCATCATTTGTATAATTTATGTTTGCGCTGATTCGCAACGTTCTCATTTCCTTTTTCCAGTAGTCGATTACGTGCCTGCCGCATTAACTCGAATGTTAGGCGCCTTTGATTGTAAACTGCACGAAATGGTGTTGAAAATTAATGTAAGCTGCCCTTGATTGTAAACCGAACTTGAACATAGGTTACCTAAGCCTCTGAGATGCATTTGCGACGTTCGCGTACTCGTGCGTTTCCTGTGTTAATGATGCTTACACCACTACAACTGCCTTTTATTTACCATAATCCCTCCTGTGACGGATGTGCACGTGATGCTGAAGAAAATCGAATGCGAAAAAAGAATTTGGTCGAAAAAACGTAGCCAAGGAAAGACTGAGCGTCATCAATACCTTTCGATAAAGTAAAAGAATAAAACGTAAGCCACCCTTGATTGTAAGCCGCATGAAATGATGAAAAAACTATAAGCCGCGGCTTACAATCGAATAATTACGGTGCTCAACTGCACATATAGTTAGTTGCGAGAAGAGAGTTTATGATATAAACACTGCAGTGTATCTTACCAGAAAAAATATTTCCACAGGCTAGAGAGTGACTCGGCAAGAAACAACATTCACCCGAACAATAAGCAGAAACCAGAGATTACAAACGAAAATACCAGAAAAATAGCGTGTCAACATGGCCAGCCAGCCTGAGCATAGGTGTTGGAGCAGGCAAATTTTTGGGGGTGCGAAGGATTTTAGCCCAATTTTCCACAAACTTGCCCGAAAAATACTCCAAAGAAATGACCTCCAAAAAATAAATAAATAAAAATTTAAAAAGACGAGTGCATTTCTTTTCATGTCGGGAGCATTTTTTCAAATCGAAGCACTTCAAACACCATTTTTGCCCAAATATCTTCCAAACTTGAACAAATTTCCCCTAACTTGGCCTAAAAGAACTAATTAAAAATATGACCTCCAATAAAAGAAGAAGGTCTGCACTTTTTTGCAAAATCAAAACATATACAGCGATTTTGCGAAGGTAATCACACATTTTGCATAAATTTCCACATATTTTGCCGGATTTTCATCAAATCAAAAGTTTTGGGGATGTGCTTTCACCCCCTGCACCCCGTCCTCCTACACCAGTGAGTCTGAGTGTGAGAGGTGCTTCGAAACTTATGTCGTGATTTTCACCTACATTTTCAGGTGCTCTGGTTAACGCCACTTTATTAGCGTGCTGCTTAAAAGCTTTGCTAAAAAAACGTTTTAGTCACAGCGTTTTAGCTAAAACCCCCAGATTCTTGCACTTTTTCTCCTCAGAAACTTCGCCATTTTTAGCTCCTGATGGCTGGGGCCATTATAACGGAAAAGTTTAGTTGTTAGGCCAAACTTCGCCATATTTAGCTACATCCGAAGTTCCTGCGTGAGTTCGACCATAGACGTAGCAAGGACGGTATTCACAAATCTAAGTTTGCTTGACCCCCCTATTAAAGACTTCTAATCCTGGTTATTTCAATAAGAGAGACATAATTAATTTATTGTCGTTTATTATAAAAGTCCAAGTAATACAACAATCATAACTCACCGAATAAAGTGATTTTCCAATACGTTGACTCTCAGACTGGAATTGACCACAGCAATACATTCACGTAAATCACAAACGCTGACTAAATGTTATTACATTAAGATACTTTGATACACATAGAAGTTACGCTAGCTCTGCATGCTCTACTATTTCTGAGTCGTGACCACCATTGCCAAACGCATGTTAACCAACGCCTTTTTTTCTTTTGTCGTATTTATCAAGAAAAGGTTCACGCCATTTTCAACACGTGACCATATTTCCGAGAATCAATATGGTGAAATTACTTCAGAGTATCATTTTGGTATGGAAAGCTTAGTCACTGTGACTTTTCTACTTTCTCTGTGTATTGAGTCACATAAGATGACAAGAGTCCCTTCTCCAACCATCTCCATGATCAAGAGAACGGCGCTCTGCCTCCTAGTTGACTCTTTACGTAAACAAGTCACCAGTATCCGTCTGAGGGACAAACATATTCCTGGGTTGTGTACGTAACGACTTGGATCGTTCCTTTTAAGAGATCAAACCCAGAGGTATTTCACCTGAGCGACCTCTTACTCTGGAAAGAGTACTACCGGACTGCACAAGACATCGGTCTTTTGACAATAGCAGCCGGGTAGTGGCGGCCAGTTTGGATTTAACCAAACTTGCACTGTACAAAGACAGTATCTCTCCCAGACAAGCCGTGATTTTACTAGTCAAGTTTTTAGCACGATCTGGACTGGTCGCTCTTAGCCGA
>Ga0210059_1002240_pt1 | contig 30100 bp, 24 predicted proteins | sample Ectturendosymbi2_FD_188042 | JGI IMG/M metagenome (GOLD analysis project Ga0210059, IMG submission 188042) | Ecteinascidia turbinata endosymbiont from Florida, USA - Sample 2 (SPAdes) (version 2) | ecosystem: Host-associated > Tunicates > Ascidians > Unclassified | place: Key West, Florida...
TTGTAGTATGGAAGAAATTCTGTAACGACAATTACTTATTCGAGGTCGAGCTTTCGCAACATTTTCTGCAATTGAGAAAGCTCTCGCGGGCCGCAAGAAAAGCTTTCGCGGGCCTCATGTGGGCCGCGGGCCGTATGTTGTGCAGGCCTGGCTTAGATCTTGACAGTTGTTGCGTGTATAAGGATAACTTTTTTTTAGTTGTATTGGTGCACAGAAAACTTCCACATATAACATTCGTACTAGAGATGGCACGGTCCAAATTTTCAGGCCCGGACCTCCCATAGCCTGCAACATTGAGCCCATTAACCGCCCGTGGACCGACAACATTTATTCTTTTCCCAACCGGCCCGCCCATGGCCCGCTAAACAATTGGCAGTCTTGTTTATTTTGTCTCCTGAGGCAAAATATCTCCAAGGGCTATTTTGCCTTCTGAGACAAAATATCTGCTGAGACTATTTTGCCTTTTGTGGAACATGATTGGTTGAAGTGGACATATCATGTGACAAGCACAATAAACAAAGTTGCGTGCTTGGATTAGTGTGTAAGCCTGAAACCCTAAACCTAAGACCTTAAGCCTAAAACACCAAACCCGAAACATGAACTTAAAACCCTAACCATAAAACCTTAACCTAAATCCCTAAACCCTAAACCTAAAAATAAAACCTTCAACCAGTCCCGTCACCATGGGATAGCTTTTTTGGGCTTTGTCCCCCAAAGCAAGCTCCAAGACCCCATAAACGGAAATATGAAACTATTGTAACGGGTTCTAGATCATATAAAATCTAGAGAACCGCAATTAACTACGTCCGTATATTACACGTGAGTTCGCTCATAGACGTAACAAGGACGACATTCACGAAAGATAGGTTCCCTTGGTCTCCCTATGATCTCTGATCTCCTGATCATTTAAGACGAGAAAGAGACATTGACTTTTAAACAATTCTTTTTATTGCTTTTTGTTTCTTTCAAAGAAATACACAGAAACATTGAAACTTACCAATAAGTTTTATAAAATGTCCACTCTCAAAAATGCTCTCGAACACAGCGACACAGACGCACGAGCAACCATTTCACAGAAATCAAGATTCTTGACACTAAACGTCCTAGTGCTGATTTTACCTAGTAAAATAACATAACTTGGTTAGTAGGCCGTTTTTATGTGTAGTTAAATCGTGACTAGGTTTTGGTAGTTTTCCTACGAAGAAGTTTCCTAAGTTAGGTTTCCGCAAATTCTTCAACACGAATTCGCGAACCGTTTTGTTCTGTCATTAACCGGAATTGTGCCTAAGGGGTTTTGATTTACGATTTTCCAAATCAGTTTCCCTAGCATTGCATAACAATCGGTTTTGTTTACACTTTTTAAATCGTGTAACACAATAACAGAAAATATTTCTGTTTACCTTAAGTCATTGGGGTAAACGACAGAGGGTACGTACATCCACACCGAGTCATCAGATAAGGTGACAGAGAGTAGCTCTACCAACACCAAATCCTCAGACAAGTGGGCAGGACGGTCAGTACTTAAACCAATACCAAGTCATCGGACAAGGTGGGGACATGCAACATTTAAGCCATCACCTAATCATCGAACAAGGTTACAGAGAGTAGCTCTGTCAAAACCAAGTCTTCAGACACTGGGACAGGCGACACCTAAACTAACCACAAGTCATCGGACCGACTCACAGAGAGTAGCTCTGCCAGAACCAAGTCTTCAGACAGGGGTTGCAAGGCGATGCCTTAAGGCCGAATAAACACATCGAGCCTGGGGGCAACTGGTGTGGCTGAATTCCGCCTGGAATTGAATAAGGCATCGGCCTTAATTCCAGCGGTGGGCGGCCTATTTGGACAAGCCAAATTTGCGGGGTCGTGTGTCAGAGATCTACCCGTACATGCCACTCGCTTCGACCAGAAAAAGCAGAGGCTGCTTTCTAGTCTGGGAATTACGCTACGAAGTGGACCGTACGCGACGTATCAACGTACAGCGGACAACATAGCACTCGTAAACCATCCATCGAGCTAAGATGGCCACAAGGCAAAGTCCCGTTTTACTTCAAATGGCTGAACTACTCAAAGGCAGCGCAGACCAAAAGAAAGAGTTCTCAGTCCATGGTCGGAAAGCGAACTGATTCTGGTAGCTAAAATCACGCCTTATATAGCCAAAATTGGTGGAATTTCCCTAATTAATCAATTGAACATTACCTTATATGGTTTTATGGAGATTCCTTAATTAATCATTATTTGATTAGCTCTGGATATTGCCTTATAAGGTATTTTTATGGGGTTTTTAATCATGATTCTTGATTACATCATTAATAGGTCTTTTTTCTGTACTTTTCCATGACATCATCTTTTTGGTCCTTCTTCAGCTTAGCTTTTCTTCTTTTCCTCGTTTTCCGCTCTTTGTTTTTCTAAATCAAATTTTATTTGATTTAGTTTGTATGCGGTTTGTCTTTGGATTCCCGCCTGATTGGTCCGAAGTTTTATGTTGCTTGGCAACTTTGTGTAAACGTTGTGTTTTGTTTGTCACGTTTTTCGTGCTTGACTGATTACAGCCTTTGCGTTGCCGTTCAGCTGGTCTTATGTTTGTCCTTGGACCTTGAGACTTTACTTTCTTTTGACGAAAGCAACATTTAATATGTACAGACCAGAATGTGTCTGCTACACTATACTGTATAAATCAGTGGATTTGTTGTCATTTTTTAAATGTCAAAACCCCCGCACAAAAGTAAAACTTTCCTACTGAATACTTTCTGGAGGCCATTCTCGCCCCAACCTAAAACTCTCGTCCTACAAGCTTAAACCTGAACCCTCACCATAAAGCCTTCAACCTTGAGCCTAAACCAAATCCCTAAAACTAAAACTCTAAACGTAGAACCCCACAACCTTACTTACAAAGCGATTGTGATTTGGTGCATATATCAAAAACACAGACTTGTCCATAGGAATGTCATTCCTATGGGAATCCCATGGGAAACATCCCATGGGGTGGGATGTGACAGCACACAGTAGCATTTCCCATGAGACAGCAGCCATGTCATAGTAACTTCAGAAATAGAATGAGAGTGTTAGAATGATACTGAATTGTCATACTTAGACTATACTTCTGATTTTTTAAGTCAATAAACTTTGTCGTTTTGCATGTCTCTTTGTACATGTAGTCCTATTTAGTAGATGCTAAACCTAAACTTTCATAAATTTAATAATTTTAATTGAATTGTATTGCATATTAATATTATAATGGGAATCCCGTGGGATGGTACAGGCATAAATTGCTATGTGATGGGACAGACAAATATGTCACATGGACAATCCCGAAAAAACACCTATAGCACGCCATCAAAATGTTGCACAACACGTTTCCTCCAAGAAGCCACTCAGCACCAAAACCGCTGACAGCCACGCTCATGCAAGAATTTATCATCATGCACGAAAAGTTTCTTAAAGTGTACCTGCCAGTCGTGCCTGACGGAGTGCTCACATATGGGAAAAGCAAATTTGCCTTAAAATACAGCAACGGCAAAGGAATGCCAAGTGGTTTCGCTTACTTTTATTGCCATCGAGTGGTTCTTTCAACTCAAAAAAGTTTCAAAGGTTTTGTCAACATCAGCAGGCGGCTCGTAGCGGCTCGGTGAAGTCCAACTGCTAAAAATATTGTTAGCGGCCCGCTCGTTCAACCCCAGCGGCCCGCCCAAAATCCGGACCATTAGCGGCCCGTGTCATCTCTAATTCATACCTATTCTCATCATCTCTGAAAATTTGACGTAATTCTGACGAAAAACTTCGGAGTTAGGTACTTTCGTTTCGTAACTACAGACTCGCGTAGGCTACAAAACTTTATCTTATTCAGCAGGGTTGAGTAGTTATTCTCTGAAGCACCATAACTTTTTTTAAACTAAAGTTTTTGCATCCAAAATTTACAAGAATTATTTTCGAATTGTTATGAATTTTGTCTGAAAATTTGAATCCAGTACATCAAGAACTTTGCGAGTTAATATTTGCTGAATCGAGCAACCGGTCTCTGTTCCCGAGCATCAGAATAATTGTTTGTGCGCGTGGCTGGCAACGCGCAAATTTGGGTTCAGTAGTTGTTGAGTAGGGCGCAATTACTTTCAACATGCTTGGTCTTTTGCAACCAAATTTTAGATGAATGTTTTTCGCGTGAAAATGCCTCTTACCTGAAAATTTGAGGTCAATCGGGCGAGTACTTTTTGAGTTATTCAATTTTGTGTATAGCTGTTGGATGAAAACAAGCTAAAAACCGTCCCGCACCAGCTGAATAATCGCGTGGAATTCACACCCCACCGAAGGTGTTAAAACTTATGACCTATAACTAAGAGCTAAAAATTTCACGATCACGGTAAGTGAATACTGCATTAAGCCACGGTAATGTGTCCAGTGTATTGTGCGCTGCTGGCCCCTCATTGAAAAGCAAAGTATAAGCTCCGTGTCTTCTTTGATATACACAGCTGACAGGTGGTAGGCCTATGCGGTTAGATCTAAAAGGAAGAACTGCAAAAGTATTCAATCAGATTTTCATTGGTGGTGTTGGTGATGTTGCACGGTGGGCTTGCACGGTTCAGTGATGGAGGATATGACTGGCGGATTGGATGTGTACGCACACACAGTTTTTGCCAACAGACAATCCCATTCTGTAGAGCTTTGCGTTGAACCACCCGTGTCAAGTGCGTAGTCGGTTAAGTTGGACTTGACCCATGCTTTGCGCGGCGCGTTGTATCCTGGAGGAGAGTTTATAAAGCTAGATATATATGATATATGGCTCCAAAGATTCTAGAACTGGAGGTGGGGAGTAGTCGTGATTTGTAAGGTTTCTCCGTGAACGATCTTAACGGGCGTCTCGGGCGGAATCTGTTGGGAGCACGCCGTATGTGTAGGGCTTCGTGTAGCAAGTGGTCAGGACTTTGTGGTTTGAAATGTAGCCGTAGACGTGCCATGTTTCTTCGAGTGGTAGCGGGCAGGATACCAGAAAGGAAAGAGATCTATAAGGGTAGATCTTATGGAACCTGAGATTGTACGCATATGGCTTTATTCAACTGGGAGTCCAATTTAAGTGTATGAGCACTTTGGCACCAAGTTTGGGAGCAGTATTCTGCAGGAGTTTCAGTGTCAGGTGGATCCCATGGGCCTGAAAAACAAGCACAACACCACTAGGAGACACAGTCACAGCAGAAAATTTGGACCGATATTAATAATGTGTCACTGAAACAGAAAAAGCTCTTTTCTTTGTGTGCAAAGTAACTACGTTTTCCGGTAAGACGTTTGGAGATTTTGTAAAATGATTGGAGTCATTCATTGTGACGACTCGTGCCGAGATATCACAACATCGTTTCTTAACGTGACTCGACTCGAGTCACATCGAGTTAATAAAAATTTTGACTCGAGTCGAGCCATTGACTCGAGTCACGCCATCACTGTTTCTGCCACAACTAAATTCTGAAAGCAGCCTTAAGTCCCGCAAAAGGTATCGTTTGCCCATATTGGCCAAGTATTTGTTTAGCCATAAGTGGGCAGCAGATTGAGCTAGGGAGCTGTTCAAACCCTCTAGATCAGTGGTTCTCAACCGGTGGTCCGCGGACCCCTGGGGGTCCGCGAAACGTTTTCAGAGGGTCCGTGAGAACTTTGAAATTCGAAATATAAATTACGAGTTTTGAAATTTTTTGCTGTTTATCATCGCTTTTTGAAATGGACTTGAACATTTGCTTAATTGCCTATTGTGATGGGACAATACAAGAACTTATTGAGATTTATCCCCCGCAGGGAAGGCCTATTGTGATGCAATAGACAGCACCAAAAGGGGTCCGCCAAGATCAGAAGGTTGAGAACCACTGCTCTAGATTGTTTCATGAGCTTCCAGAATTCGAAGGGAAAATTTTTATGGATTTAAAATCTTGAAACTTAGAGTGAATCTGGACACTCCTAGTCTTGTTTTAAGATCCTCACAGGCGTTTTGGTAACTTGAAAGAGAATTAAAGTTTTATTTGGTTTTCAACAGGAAATCTAAACGTTTGTCGCAGAAAATCGATGCAGTACAGTTTTGTGACTTATTTACGTGTTTTCTTAGTGAAGATTCCAAAATTTGTGAGAACAAAGAGCAAATTTTGTTCGTTTCTTCAAAGACCTATGGGGACGTTTACATTCAGTGAAATTTTTGGTATTAATTTTATCACGTTGTGTGACCACATGCACTCAGCCGACGCCTGACAGAAAACGTCCTCGTACTCAAAATGTGCTATTGTTACTATTGATTAGAAAACTTCGCCGTAACCACGACCGATCTGCCTGTGCAAAGAATTTTCTACTGGTGTAGGCTTTTATCGTCCTTTACGACAAGGAAATACCAGGAGGAACAAGAATTTTACATTTTAATGAGATGAAGTACTAGTGATAACATTGGCCTGCTTCACCAATTTCTACAGCCAGTGGTTTACTGTAGTACAAAGAGCGAGCCACTTTTTTTGCAGAGATTTGCAATCCTATAACTCGCAAGGCGATTGAGCTAGAGAGCTGTTCAAACCCTTTACGGATTCAGCAAGTCTTCTACAGTACTTGAAATCGAAAAAAAAAATTTCGGTTTCGTTGGGGATTTTCTGGAGGTGACGTCACAGTGACGGCAAGTTTTGAAAATTTTGGTCACCTTTAGCCGGCCCTGGGCCCCAACCCATTGACCCATTCTTTTGGCTCAAAATTGTGTTGAAAACCAGGTAAAAATCCGCGTCTATAGAGCCCTTGATTGACTTGCTAGCATATCTGTAGCCAAAATTATGGGTAAAAAAGACAGTTTTTGGCCTAATTCAAAACTTTTCAGAAAAGGCATGCCTTTTCAGGCCAAACTTTGGCCGGCCATAACTCGGCAGCAGATTGAGCTAGAGAGCTGTTGAAACCCTGTAATGACTAGTGGCATCGTGTAGTTTAGAATAAAAAAATTTTTTTTTTAATTTGGATGGGGGTTTTGGGCCAATGGTCTCATGATGGGGGTCAGTTTTTGGTAAATTATGTGACGTCATCATCCGATCCGCGCGCCAATATTTTGGCTTGCAGTTTTGTTGGGTTCTAGGCTAAAATACGCGTTTTTAGACCCCTTGATCAAGTTTCTAGCGTTTCTGGTTCAAAAGTTATGCCAAAAATATTCCAAATATGTCAGGAATTCCCAAGGGCCTTCAGGGGATTTCCCTAATTGATATTCTACCATTTTGGCCATAACTCATCAACCAGAAACGCTAAAATATCAACCAAACCCTCTAAAACCTCGTACTATAGCCTAGAATGCATTTAAATCTCGCGCGGTTTCGCGCCGCTGATTCTGCTCGATTTACGCACTCCCACGGGACGTTGACGTCACAGATTGTTTAGAGAAACCTGTCAAAACATGTCAAAACAGCCTGTGGTTTTGTAAACATAGCCAGAAAGGCCGAAATCGCACGGCGAAGTCTTTTTTTTCAGCCTAAACTACAAGTCTTTCTCCATTCAGAGCGGTTTTGAACAGCTCTCTAGCTCGATCCGCTGGCGAGTGCTGGCCATTTAGAAAAGGGGTGTATTTCACCCTAGATTGCGTTTTTGGGTGCAGAAAGTTTCACCAATTTTGTCTTTTTTGGCCATAATTTCGGCTACAGATATGCTAGAAGGGCTCTAAAGACGCGGGTTTTGGCCTAGTTTACGAAAAGATCTTGGGCCATAATAATGGCCCAATGGGTTGAGGTCCAGGGCCAGGTAAAGGAAGCCAAAAACACCCCCACTTGTGGCATTACCCCTGAAAACCCTCCACCGAAAATGAAAAAATTTTTTTTTCCATTTCGACTGCTAGACTTGCTGAATCCGTAGAGGGTTTAAACAGCTCTCTAGCTCAATCGCCTGGCGAGTTATAGGATTGCAAATCTCTGCAAAAAAGTGGCTCGCGCGGGACTTAAAGGGTTAAAAAGAAGTAATGTCTCATTCTGACACGACAGTCGAGATTTATTTCTGATGTGAATTTTTGAAAAAGTGACAGTGTGATACATGAAAAAGTAACGATAACCTTTATACACATTTAAGAATGTGTAGACTCTTTACAGCAAAAAATAAGCTAGTAATGCGCCTGGCCCGTCTTTGCGGTTATTCGTCCCGAACCGCTTGGAAAGCGTGAAAACGTTATTAGTTTCAGGCTTCGAAGTAAGATCGTCGCCAGTGTGAGGAGCGGGGTGCCTGAGTGATCACACGTTTACAGCTGGCACCCCTGCTACAAACTGGTGATGAACTTCAGCCTATCGCTGATGGTGTCCCTCCCTCTTATTTCGTTGATCATCCCATCAACCAAAACCTGGTGACGCGCCGGCATTGAAGGCTAATTTCTGATGAGGCTCCCACCATTGGAGGTTTGTTGGTACACCACTTCTAGCTTTGCTTTCAGCTAAGATTGGAAAACATCTTGGATTTTCCAGAAACATGCACTTTTCTTATCAATTACATCTTAATCCTTCAGGAACCACTTGCATCGTTTTGGTACAACAAGCATCATCAGTGCACTCGAGAATGTATGACATGAAGCTGAGAAATTTATAAAACGAAGTGTTACCATCCATTCAATGTTTCGTCTTTTTTCTGCTCTTGCGCAAGTTTTCGGGGAGATTTTGCACTGGCTTAGAAACACGGTGTGGCGCGCAAGAGCTTCATTTGGAACTCGAACACTTAACGAAGTGTTGACGGAGCGAATTTGTATGCCAAGCATTTTGGCTCTCAGCGTGCCGACTAACAAACCGACCGCTAAACTGTGCATAAGTTTAGCTATCGAATTGATGAAACCAGTGATGGTTTCGATCCGTTACTTGTTAAATGTGGTATTTATTTTAACTGCGGTTGCAGTGACAGATGTTTTCTGAAAACATCTATAACTTCCACGGCGCTGATAATACCGGTTTATCAGACATTGGAACGTTTTTCGATAGTGTTGAAAGCGTTTTTATCTTCGGAAGAAATATAAAACATGAAAGTGTTGTAAATAAACTGAATGAGGAACTAAGCTCGAACGCTGGCTTAAACATGTTGGAGAGAACTCACCAAACCTACGAACAAAAATACTCTTCGCAACAAAACCCTCAATGTGTTCCTACAGGTGTTTAACAAAAACTTTGTAAGTGATTGGTTCACAACTGAACAGAATCGAAAAGTCGATAAAAGAAGCTTTCACCGGATAGACCTCCATAGACTTATTTTATAATATGCTACCAAAAGTATGTATTTTATGACGAAAACGATAGTGGAAATTTTATTTCTTCATTTTATTTGGCAAATATGACGGTTTGTTGTCTAGTGTTGATGCAGTAAATTGTTTTTCCAAACCGTTGCCCGGTGTTAGGTTGCAGATTGTAATTCGCATGTGAAAACTAACCATTGTTTTTCGAGCAAGTATCCCTCTCTACTAAGTTAGATACATGTGAACAGCAGTAGGAAAAGCCTTAAAATACTCACCGGAGGCTTTCGACTTATTTATGTAGCGCCTCGTCATCGGCAGCGTCTTGTGTTTGAGTCGTAGAAAAAAAACATTTACAAACAAATGACTAACTCTGACTTTAAAGGCAAACAACTAATTTGTCCCGATTTTACGCGATCCGCATCCGAACGAACTCCGAGGTGGGGGGTGCCAAAACATACGTGTGTGTATCTTGACCGATTCCTGCGAGAATAACAGAACGCAGCAGTGTTGTTTGGAGACGAAAAGAGTTGCGCGCTGCGTTGGTATTGATTCAAGTGTTTTAGCCCTTTATGGTTGCTGACATTGTCACTCAGTCTTAATTTAGCTCAGTGATTCTCAAACTTTTCTGCACGTTGACCCCAATTAGCGTATGCAATTTTCTGTAGACCCCGTGGCCTACCCCAACAGTTACTAATGCAAGGATAGTATGTGTCAAAATAAATATGAGTATTTTTTAACTGAAATGCATGATAAAATATATACACAATCCGAAAATATGCTTAGAACTCACTGGTGTACGCAGAAAATTTTCATGGGGGTTTCATTCAGTGGCATATGGTGGTAATTTGTTTGTGGTTTGCGGTCTTTGTGTCGTCACGATTTGACGTCATATTCATGTTTCCAAACCAACCTTTTGGCGAAGTTTGTTGACATAATATGCATATTCTTCTATACGCACTCCCCTTATTTTATGTGTCACTGAATATAAACTATCAGCGCTCCAAGTTAGGATATCGGAGGAAAATATACTCAATGCTGCGACACAGGAGTTCATAACTGAAAAATTTTGGTTGTGTGTTGAAAAAGGGAGTAAAACACACTCATCACTGCATCAGAGAAATTTACAACTGGAAAATGAGGCTGCGCTAATGTCTTGTCGAATACGAGCAGTCAAGTATAGGTGTGCGGCTGGACTGGCTGGCGCACACCCCGGTTTGTAAGATCGCATCTTGCTAAACTACGCAACAGGGTTGCCAACCTGTCTTCACCAAAAAAGCCAGACCTTGTCCCAAAAAAGCCAGATAGTAGTTTTGAGGCATATACGCATAAAGCATGCACAACCCAAATACAGTAGACATTAAAACTCGTCAGAAACATTGATATAACACAAGCCCAATCTTTAGAAGCATATTCTTTCCCCGTAATTACAGTGTCGTGCATTTGTTTTTTATCAAAAGCATAGATCATTTTTAGGGCAACAGAAAAATTTTTGCAATATTCTGTGCACCGTGCATGGTAATAGACCCTCGTCACAAGAGGTTTGTAATGAATATGCAGCTAATACAATGTTTTGACAGAGCCAATCCTATCCGACTGAAAATAATCCAGAAAAAGACTGATTTTTCTAGCTTTTTTTATTTCCAAAAAAAGCCAAAGGTGTTTAAAAATAGCCAGAATTTAAAAATCTGGCTTCAAAAAAGCAAAATTGGCAAACCTGCTACACAAAAATTGAGAATGCGCATAAAGTACACAAGAAAACTTTCAATTTTTTGTTATGTGTAGAAGTCCAGAAAACTTAGTTTTCTTTTTCCTCTGCTGAGACATTATGAAATGCCTGAATGCTTCTATGTTAAAAACTGCTGTTTTGAGCTCGTGCAACAGTTCTATCATGCTACAGAATTTGGTAATGTATACTGAAAGATCGAAAATTAATAGAGCTGATGAGAGACAAACAAATATTCGTTCCTTAGCCAGATTACGAATCTTTAAAGAATTCATACCTTATGGTTACGGAACAAGTCGTTGAACCAAGCTTGGCCATTTGCGGACTACAAAGCAAAAATATGAATTTGATCAACGTGTGACTAGACAACGCATTTTCTCTCAAACTTCTTGTGATGAGATACAATTGCCTAGTCAAAACCAGTTTTTGCTTTAACTCTCTGATAACAACCTCATTTAAGAATTCACCATAACTGCACTCGTGTTTTTGGCTTAATCGCGGCACAGGAAATTGAAAGACGATCAGGCGAAAGTTGCTTGGCGCAAAAGCCTATAAATCGTACAAGACAGCAAATCTGCCTCATCAGCAGAGTCAACAACAAAAGGAAGAAGGTAACTTCCTGAGCAGTCTGTTTAAGTACTTATCGAAAATGTGTTGGACATCGCTATAACTCTGCCGCCTCTGACAAATAAAATATTTCCGCTGGGCAAAGCACTAAGGTCATTGCTCGCATTCCTCCGGCGGGAGTTTTTCACCGGAACAAAATCTTCAAAGCCAGCGAAAGTCAAACATCAACTGGCGCCGTAAACATTGCAGTGCTTTTGTACGAGCCCTTGTTATTTCCACCAGGCGCTGCTTGATTCGTGTCCTATTCTATCTTCATAATGAACATGCATCCCAGAAACTGAACCGATGCGCTAAAATATAATTTATCTCCACCAAAGTGACGCAGTCCAATCAATCAGCAAATAGGATCACTGTATTTGAGTAAGATTTCAGGACAAAGGACTCGCGGTGTTGCGTGAAATCAATTTCATATCAAAAAATCTGCTGATTGATTGGAATGTGTCGCCATTATGGAAACTAATTACTTGAACAGATATGTGCGAGTCCGAATCGTCGCTAAGTCATGAAAACAGAAACCGGTCGGCTGATTCCTCGAAAGCTTGCAGCAAACCTGAGAGGTTTTAATTGTCGCTAAAGTATAAATATAATACGTGGACTGAGGACTAAGGTAAAAAAGCGAGAATGGTAGTTTGTAACGAAGTTACAGAAATAAGTTTTTCAGTGGAAATTTACAGTACAAACGTCTTTTTTAAATCTTTGGTCTTGTTAACTTATAGTTTAATTACGTACATTATTATCAGAGCCATTTAAAGTCATAAAAGTCATATTTTTTCTGTGCTTCAGCAAGCTGTGAAACGAATTTTAAAACAAAAATCGCACTCCTACCAAGTCTATAACAAAGTATTAAAGTCATATTTAAAATGTTAGGTCATAAAGTCATATTTTGCATATTTTCAATCTAATTCAATAAGGAAACCAAACAATCTCAGAATATCAGGTAAAAATACTGTATCACTAGATCCAAGCTGCATGATGTAAATTGAACCCACTTGGGCACCCTGCGAATGTTGGCAAAGCGTATGTGAACTAAGATATTTTGAATGAAATCCAATGCACTGCCTAAAAATGCATAGTCTTGCTGCCCCAAAGAAATAAACCAATGTCCATGCATGCTTTCAATTTACTTCAAACCAATCTACTGTATATGTTTTGCTCATCGTTTGAGTCATTTATTTTAGTGGGGTTTCAACAAACCATGGGGCTACCATATCTTACGCCTATTTTCGCTGGTAATTCTTTGTACAGTAGTTGCATGTTTCAACTCAGTCATTCTGTTGGTCATATAAAGTCATATTTTCTGAAAAATAAAGTCATATTATCAAGTTTTTTAGGTCATAAAAATGGCCCTAATTATTATGCAGCTATAATCACTCTGTGCCATCTCTTTTAAAGGTGTGTAGTACACGTCATGGTGTGGTCTTATTGCCATCAAGATGATCGCGAAAACTTCTGGATCTACGTACCGCATTTGAACTTCGTGGAAACCCTGTTAACAAATTTTCTGCTTCATAGTTTTGGTGTCAGCGACGATGTACAAAATTCATGCCATCAGCAAACGCATATGTATACAAGGCAGTCTCAGCGGCGAAAGGAAAAAATAGCTTGTCTTTGCTGATAAATTTCGGTAGACCCTGGTTAACGATGTGTTGGTGTAGATTTTTCAGTTTGTTCAGCGCGCTGCAGAGTACATCCGGTAAGCCAGCTTGCCCTGGATCAACAGCCAGCATGTCATTCAATTTTCACAGCAAACACTTGAGATCGTTGTCTGAGAGGAACATGCGTTTTCTCCTGAATGGTCGTCAACCGAGCTGCACGTCGTGGATCAATTACTCGGTGTAATATATTCAGACAAATTAAAAGCTTGTACTCTTATGCCAATTTACGATGAAAAGCTTAATGCTGCAAATTGCCAGTTTCAGAAAAGATGCACACCATAAGCAAATTGAAGTTTACGATGTTGTGAGTGATTTACCGAGGCTGGTAAGTCTGATTCAGTTTGACTTCTGCTGGATTAAAAAAATGCCCTCCACAACGCAAAGCAGCAGCGATGCGCGCATTTTCCGCATACTGCATCTCTAATTCTTAAAGTGCCTAATTCTCAAAGTGCACGGAAGTGTAAACAACCTTCGGCTGCAATTGTAGCGCTCCTTTAGTGTTTTTTGCGCTCAGCAGAACACTTTGTGGTTACCTTTATATTTTGCTTGCACTCAGCAGAGACATTTATAGCATGAGTACAATTTAGTTTTTAATCTGATGATTGAAGGGAAAGAAAATTAAACTACGCAGTCATGTTACTGAATTTTTGAGCGTTGACACTCCAAGACAATATTCTGTTGGTAAGAAAATTGGTTTATTCATGCATTTTTGTGACTCAAATTACGAAATAACACAAATGCAACAAGAAGAAGAACAACATCAAAGAACAGGAATTAATTGCATGCTGATGAGAATATAAAAATTAAAAACATCAAAAGTTCAGGCTTAGCGAATTGATGTTTTCTAACATACTTGAATTACAAAGGATTGGGGAAAGACCATATGGATCAACTGTTCAGCAACCACCCCTGTTGCATAAATCAATTTTGATTGAAGATGTTTCACATATTGTAGCATTGTTAAAACAATGCCGTTTAATATTTTTGCCAGCGAAGTTTGGTGAAACAAAAGTAGGTTAGTCTGCGACTCAACGGCGTCAGAGGGAATGATATTACGCTTTCTCAGCAGGGGAGTGCAGAGTAGGGCGACATCCCCGAACATCCAATGCAGGCGTAATCGAAATAGTGAAATTACAAAAATTAAAGTGCTGTAACTAGATGCTTTTTTGTATTGTAAGGCTAGTAACACATAGTGCATGGATTTAATTTTTCGAAACATGTTTTTTGTCAACACCAATTTTTTACGTTTTTCACATACACCTCTATTTCTCACACTCCTTAATACTAAACTAGAAGTTGGTAAGGGGGCATACAATCAAGCTGGCGGTAGCTCCGGGAATCACCAGACCTCTGCACGCTCCTGCTTTTCAGTGAAACAACGATTCTGCTTCGTGATGATCCTATTGCTGCGTTTCTTACAGCTGCTCAGGTCTACCTTCGCCGTTTACTTGTCCAGTTGCGGATTGCTCGTAACAAACCGAAAACCTGCGATGTTTGTCAGTGACTGTTACTGGCACAGCATCACGTGATTAAATACCTTTCCGTAACGACTTATTGGAGCTCAATGCAGCAGGTTAACCTGAAAATAACGTAATGCATACGGGACTCTGTGCTTATTTATTAGTGCTCATCTAAAATAATGCAGCAGCGTTGTTTGGATACGGACAGTTGCGCGCTGCGTTGGTATTGATTCAAGTATTTTAAACCTCATTATGGTGGTTAACATTGTTGCTCAGTCGTATTTTAGCTCGAGTGGATCAAAGAAGGGGATAAAAAAATTTTATTATACTGCGAGTAGTAACCACTAAAGCCAACTTTAATAGCCATGCAAATAGTGCATTGGCATTTGAACAGGAGAAGCTCCTTTTCCTGTCATAAATACGTTTGTAGTCATTGGGTTTCTTTGGCGTGGTAAAAACTAAGGGCAAACGCCTGCAACTTGAATACAACGTTTATTAAAAATAAATTGCAAACAGTTGAACATCGGGAGAAAGTAAAAACAATTACTAGACTTTACAAAAATAAAAGTTTTTAACTGCTGATTTTCGTCGGCCCTCTGAAAAACGATCAAAACTAAATGGAAAACATTCGCACTTCATTCAACTGCAAAGCTAAGGCTAGTCCAAAGTTTAAAATTGACAGCAAATCATCGTACGTGATTCATTTCATATAACTTTGATCCACAATCGAAAATAAAGTAACCGTTAGTCGTCACACCTACAAATGTTTCTTTCAGCGCAAAGAGAAATGTTTGCTCAGCACGCTTTGATACACAGTAGTCAACAAATATGAGTGCAGTTTTAAAAACAATCTCAACCAACAATGTGGCCGGTGTGAAAGCCATGCGATCGCAGTTTTTTGTGATTCGAAAAGGTTTTGCTTAGGAGAACATTTTAAGTTTATGTTTTTTTCTTCGTTTTTTAAGAAAAGGTTGCCCAACGAATTAGCACAATAGTGGTTTAACAATTCGTCGTGTGAGGTTACCGCAAGTGACGTCACTCTGCTATGGGCGGGAATGGGTGGACGGTTTAGTAACACCACTGCAGATTTTACAATGCCCAGACGATCACCATTAACTTAGCAGGCGATTAGGCATGAATGAACGTGTACAGGACGCAAAAGATTCGATGCTTTATAACCGAACCGCAATCGCTTCAAAGACGTCCACCTTCCGCCGATAAGGTTTGTGTTTTGCTCCATTTAACATCACGCTTTTGGGCGTGAATCTCGCCTTGGGTTGGCTCACAGCTTCATCATCTGAGGATCTCCTGCAAGGTAGCACCTGGAAAGTCAACTCAGAGACACCATAATGATCGAAGATACAGCGTGGCCTTTGATAGCTTTCAGTAAAAAGGCATTTGAAAGATCTGTTGCAGCACTGTTACGCTTATTCATTTTGCTTGGCACTTGGTTCTTCTGGTCTTATTGCATTGCTTCATCCCAAAAGCGTGTCTTTCCTTTTTGTTTTGTGAGGCACAATTCGTATCTGTGCTCCGTAGAAACCCTGGACTTGATTCGTACAAAACAACACTCGATTTCTTAAAGCATCCAAACGAATTGAATGGTGAAACGAAACGAAACAATTTTTTCTTAAAAGCATGTGATAAATTCGATGGTAAGTGACGAAACAAATGGAATTTTTTACTTAATATATCCAGAGCGAAATAGTTGGATGCCCGTTGGTGAAGACAGTCTGCAAGCATTTTATAAATCGTCACTGTTCATATTGGCGACGTTACAACAAAACCCTTGCCTAGAGTTTATCGTGCAGTAGAAAAACTACTGGACTGCATCTCACTGTCAACCACGACTCTTCTGTTTAATCGATGCAGCCACTAACGAAAGAAAAACACGACCCTCAACGTCGCATGACTCACAAAATCACAATTTTAAGTGGAGGCCACTGAGACCCCTGCGTTGTCTATACGGTGGTCCGTCAAGAGCTTGAAGTGCTCGGTTCGCGTAACGAGAGTTTATCCTGTAAGATCTGACTGGCACAGAACAAGTCAAAATTCAAAACCCTGTCCGAACTCAGCACAGACGAAACGGAAAGAGGCGGCATCGATACAAATTAAAATACGAGTTGAATTGTGCCGGTGAATCTTAGCAAAGATGCCAACACGCACGGAACATTTATGCTGCAATAAGGACTTGCGTCAAGGATCAGTTGTTCTTCAGCTTGCGCATTTGTTGGTCGCGATCACAGCTTAACACCAAGGTACGATTAAAAAAACACTTTTTGATACCAATATCTGCCCTACGCAAATGTGGTAAGATGGTGTAAACAACTTGAACGTAATTACACAATGCGCTAACTTTAGGTGGAAATCTTCTCGTGAGAAAAACAGGAAAATCTTGTACTTTTTCACCGATTTTTAGCTTCCACCTTTCCTGTTTTCACTTCCTTATCTGTCAGCACCTTCCGACATCCTTTCCACCACCATGGCCATGTTTTCTACCAGCATTCCTGCTTTCATCTCTAAGCAGAGGCTCATTGAGATTTATTTTGTAGCGTGTGCAAAGCGCTTTTTTGTGGGTCATTTTCTACTGGGTCTGACCTTTGACATCCATCTCACGCTCTCAGCTTGTGCCTTTGACACGGCGGCATGCCAGCGTTATAGAAAGCAAATGATTGTACGACCCAGGGACGCCGGAATGAGGGTGCATGACGGGGACACTGCCAAGTTGCCCCTACGTAACAATATCATGTGTAATATCATGATTTATCAAAATCGACTTGAAACAAATTTATTGCAGCTATTCGGGCACATATAAAATTCAGAATAGTTTTGTATAATTTCTGTTATTGCTTTTGAGGTAAACATTGTTGCTGAACATATAAATTCGAAAAGAATGACTAGCACATTGCGCTCTTACACTGAACTCAAGGAAACATAGTTTTCAACTCGTGGTTCGTCAAAACCATGGGCGTCCGCAGGGGGGCAAAACGGGCATTTGCCCCTCCCTGGAAGTTGTGACTAAGAACCCAAATTTTCTAGAAAACCTGTAGTTAGCAGCTCACTTCCGATTAATTGATTTCTTGCAATAACAGTATATTTGCCACCATGACACTCACACTGCACAAGAGACAGGTTTATTGTTCTGGTGTCATGCGTTGATGAGCTTGCAGTTCACTCAATCCGCTTCTTTGCCTGCAGAGGCAGTTTGCCATACTTGCGAGAGGATTGTTCTACTATTGATCTTTATTGTATAACAATAACATGGCAACAAATCTTCTAATATTCACTTCAAGCTACGATATTACTAGTAGGCGTTTTGCCGAAAGTGACTGTTGAACGCAGACATCCTGGCAGGTAATGCAGCGAGACGGTGACTGCTGATAGCGGTAAGCAATAGGGTTGCGGAGTCGGAGGTAAAAAGTTTGACTTCAACTCCGACCTTTCCAAAATTTCCGATTTCTCAATATAACTTGAATGAAGTTTGGCTGTCCACAATTTTGCAGCAATTAGCAACCAATGGAAATCATGGTACACAGCAGGAATTATCTGTTTCAATAAGTTTCGAAAGAATTTGCACGATTTCAACAGGAATTCCCAACTTAAAAGTGCGATGTAAAATGATTCAATTGGACTTCCCAGGACCGCCACCAGCGAAAAATTTCGAGGGGGCAAAGTCAGTTTTGACAACGACTATGACGTCATCGATTAGCAGTCAACCATGATGCGACTTTTTTGCTATGATCAGCTTACCAACATTGGTGGAGGAAACTTTCATAGTGGGGGAGCCATGGGCGTCCGCAGGGGTGGTAAAATGGGCATTTGCTACCCCTGATAATTGGCATACGAACCAAATAAGCTATGTCTAGAAAACCTGAAGTCAACAGTTTAGTTCCGATATTAGTTGAATTAATTCTTGCAACGACAGTTTATTTTCCGATATGACACTCACACTGCACAAGAGCTAGCTTCACTGTACTGGTATCATGCAGTGATGAGCTGCGTACGGTTCACTCATGCCCGCTCATTTGCTTGCAGAGGCAGGTTGCGAAACTTGGGAAAGGCAATAGGTGTTTTGCCGCATGTGACTGTTGAACGCAGACATCTTGGCAAGTAATGCAGCGAGATAGTTACTGCTGATAGCAGTAAGCCAAATAATTTTATACTGCGTGAACAGAAGCAAGGACGCCGGAAAGCAGGAAAGTGACAGGGGCATATCCCTCTGCTCTTTCACAAGGGAGCGGAGGTGCCTTTTTCATTACACTATCATGGGCAATTTCATGGTTTATCAAGATCGAATTTAAACAAATTTATTGCAGCTATTCGCGCCACAAGAAAATTCAGAATGGTTTTCAATCACTTCTGCTATTGTTTTTGAGGTCAATATTGTTGCTGAACGGAAACAAAAATATTGGTAACGATTTGCTCGCTTTCTATAAGTTTTCTTGTCCCTCAACTTAATACTGCGCCCCCTGCCCTACTGTTTTGGCGTGCCTGAAAAGAAGCATGAGTGAAAAAGAAGCATTGCTGCCAACAAAGCGCAAATTTTGAAACCAATTTTCTTCCATGTTACGAAAATGCGCAGTACCACCAGAATCGTCGCCAGAAAGTCTTCAATAGGGGGCTTTACGTCTGTGCAGGGGGGCTTGACATTTTACAATTTAACAAATTCATCTGATTTGTAGTATTTAGTACTTCAAATTGGCGAGCCTGGAGGTTTGTTTGGGGAGGGCTTAGCACACCAAAGCTCCCTCTGTGGCGACGGGACTAAGTACCACCAGACCATTTGGGCAGTGAAATCTTATTCTTGAGCACTTGCACTATTCCAAAACATAGTGAAAACATTAAAACAAAGAGAACCTATTTGAATTACGTGTGCACCTTGTTCGTATTTTGGTAAAGTTTTATACTTATTCTAATAATTTTATACTTATTCTAATAATTTACCGCAGAAAGGGTCAAGCGTTTTGCGTACGTCAATTTGCGTTGCATCGTCAGCAACCTGAAAGCTGAAACTGACAAGCAAAATGTTGTTTTTGCCCTCCTGAAAAAATTTCTGCGGACGCCCACTGGGAGGCGCAAGTGCACTTCAGAAAAACGTGGGAGATTTTTTCATTAAATAATTTACTTTAACAATGGACTGAATACTGATTGTGTTGCTAAACATATTTAGGCAAATTTCGAAATGTAAAAGAGGGGACCTAGTCCCCTGCGGCCGCCACCCATGCTTACTCATTAAAAGAGAGGAAATGATGATAAATTCAGAAAAGCTTAAGCTCCTTCCGGATTATTACTGTTGCGATCGGAAATTCCGAGCGGCATGTGAGCAAAGCTTCGCACCGTGGCAGCAAGCAACAATAGAGATCATGTTCGCAATCTCTCTTACTATTTCTTGCTCGCGCTTCATATATTATGGTGTTATTCTTCATGCACATCCCGTTCGTGGTGAATCACACAAGCAACGCAACACCACCGGAGAGGTTGCAACATTACCAATCCAATATACTATTTCACAAAAAGCTCAAAAGCTTTTTGGTAACAATTTAGCAGTAGTCTTTTTGAAGTTTTCAGATGGAAAACCAATAAATCAATCCTAGACAGCAGATAATAGAAACAACAGAAGAGTAGATGTCACGTTATACAAATAACACAGTGAAAAACATTCATACAAACCAAAAAATAGCACATGATTGAAGGTAGCTGCTGGAAGTGCCTAAATCTGCTAGATTGAAAATTATGCAGCTACCAGTGCGAAAATCCTGCTAGATTTAGCAGAAAATCAGTTACAATTGCCACTCTGTGTAGCAGTAGCCTCGATTGGTAAGGCCTTCCCACACCTTTTTCATGTTTTGTTTTAAAATGAGTTTAAAGCTGTTTTAAAATGGCTAGATTTATGGGAGCGTTCCCAACTTCCCACACTTTTTTTGTAAGCACTACATCCCTGATTGGTATAGCATATGGATTCCTGCTCTTTGAGGTCACATTTAGAACCACAACGTCACTTTCATGAAAGGGATGGTTTCACGCAGAACCGTCGCCAGAAAGTCGTCAATAGGGGGGATTTGGGTTTGTGCGGGGGGGCTTTACGTTTGCGCAGAGGGGGCTTAACATTCAAAGTTGACATTGATTTATAACGTTTCATATTTCAATTTGGGGAGGCTTGGTGCTTTGTTTGGGGGAGATAAGTCCACCAAGGCCCCGTGGCGACGGGACTGGTTTCACTTCACAACTAACGCCTTGTCTCCGGTTCTGTGTTGGGAGTTTTCGGAAGCATGGTACATTGACTGGTTAATAGTTTTGTCCAATATGACGCAGCACGTATGCGACAAAGTTGTCTTGAGAAGAAGTTCACGTAGAGGTAACGCAGTCTCAAGAAATAACTTTTCATGTGAAATACGCGAATGGCATCATGTTTGCAAAAATTTCGGGGGTGGCAATTGCCCGGTTTGCCCGTTCCTGGTTGCGGCCCTGTGACTTCCGGAGTCGGAGTGGGACAAAAAATCCGACTCCTAGTGTTGTTAGGAATCCGACTCCGACTCCACCCAAAAACCTTTGACTCCTTGCGTCTCCGACCCCGCAACCCTGTTAAGCAGGGACACCGGAGAGCGGGGGCATTGCCCCCTGACCTTTCAAAAAGGTGGCAACGGAGGCAGATGCGTATTTTTCATAACAGCATCATAGGTGTTTTCATGGTATGCCAAGATCAAATTGAAAAAAATTTTCTATAGGCCTGTAGTTACGTATATTATTTTTGAGGTCAACAATGCTGTTGAGTAGAAGTAAGCATAATTGGTAACGATTTTTTTTCATAAGTTTCCATTGCCTTCACCTTTTTTTACTGCCCCCTCTACCCTACCGCTGCTCCGGCGTCCCTGGTACGACCCAAAAAGCTCTTTGGAAAATTGCGACAAGTCACAAGCAATTCATGTTGCACCATATTTTTTGTGAAACACACTACCGTAACATTTGGTCAAGACATCTGAAGACCGTGTTAATAACTTCAGTGTAAAAATACCCATAGGCTTAAAGTATGAACTTTTGATTTGATTTTGTGGATAAATCAATCATCACAGGAGCAATTGTGTTACTTCAAACTGCTTGCCACAGTTGCAAAACCAAGGTTTTTACTTGTAATGTTGACTTTAATAAAGTGACAATGAGTATTTCGAGTTTTTAAAAGTCAATTTGTGGTCTGTATCGGTTAACCAAAAGTATTTTGCCAAAGGTAAACATAAAGGGCATTTTAACGCAGTTCACAATCATACAACCCAACAAATTTACCGCTATTTTGTATGTCGTATGATTCATCTGGCTTGGGTTATTTATTTTTATATATAACAGCTAATGTAAAGTCAAAGCAATTTTATTTTTGTGATGTATGCACATGGCCTGTTATAGATTTCATTGCGCCATTATATTGTATTTCAGTGACCAAAGTTCAATGTCTTGTTAGCTTAGATACAATATTGAAAAGGTTTGGGTCTTTCAAACAAAAACAGAAATAAAGCTATTGCGATAACTACGGCTCAACCATCCTCAGAGATGTTGCATTTATCTTGCTTGGAGGAATGAAAAAAGCCTGTTTTAAACCATAAAATATATTCACTACAACTCATTACAATGTAGTCACGCTTGCTGTCAAGTTCTGACATCCAAACACAGGAAGTGCATTTTGAAACAGTGTTTTCTGAAATCTACTTATAGCGGGTTGTTTCTCGAAGTGCAATTGTCTTGTATTTATTTTGCCGCTGCAAGACATCGAAAGAAGTTTTTATAGAAAGTATACTGCCTCTTCTTTCAGGAAACTATATTTTTCATGAAATTTGTATGAAACAAATTTTTATTAAACATTATCGCAGCCGTGCAATGAGAAAATTTTGGTTGCAGCTCATGCTTTCGCTGCAGCGAATAAATATAGTACCCGTTGTTTGATCACAATATAGCCGGGGAATTTATGTGGTGCATTTTTGTCGTGGAAGCGTTGTTCACGCTTTGGTGCATCATTTTCGTTTGTAAGTATTATCCTGTTGCTTTCCCTGGGAGCAGGGGCGTGCACAGGTCTGGTGATCCCTGGGTCCACTGCTTGATGTATGCCCCCTACCATGTGAGACATACAAACATTTCAAAAACGTAAGAAATAGTGTTGACAAAAAAACAAGTTTCGAAAAATTAAATTAAAAATATTTCAGAGTATTTTTTGTTTATAATGTGTTAGTCTTTAATAATTTGTTTTATTGTGTGGACCTGAGGCATAGGTTTGTAGCAAAATTCTTCTAGTAATGGGTATGCATTGAGGAACTAGATATCGTATTTATGCATGCAAATAAGTATGCACATAGGCCCACCAAAACAAGATAGCACTTGTGAGGTATGATAGGAGATGAAATTGTCTATTTTTTTATTATAAACAGTATCTGAAATTGTACAACCATGCAGTTTGATGCGGTGCAAGAAATTAACTGTTGCATCAGTCATTTTCAACAATATATCAAAGTGACATTTAAAACAATTTCTAACATCTTCAGCTTTAAAAAAAAACAAAGTTTAGGCTCATCATAAATAACCTTGATGAACAACTCGCGGTCCAGTATATACTAAAACCCTAAATAGGTGATGTACATGTTGCTTAACCCTTCGCATGGATGCAGAAACATGTTGCCAACTAATCAAAGGCGACCGAAGCACATGTTATTGACAGTTACAGAAAAGCGCACTGGTCTATGTTGGTGGAACACATTAGGAACATCTCAACATCAGCTGCAATATTACGTTGACACATAAATGTCTTTTGCATGTGGATCTCCACGTGAAGAAGTTTAATAGGTGTGGTTGCTTGAAGAATAAAGGTGTAATCCGACGATTTCAAAAACCTATCGAAAGCCATCATAACAAGCAAAAGTTGTCTGGAAAACATTCGCAACCTTGTATGCAAGCATTTCTTCTTTTGCGAAAGAGTTCATTGTAAGTATAAATCTCATCAGTAACGGGTGTCAGTTAGTGTTGCAAAATATGGTGCAACATATTCGAAAAACATCCTTCCATACCACGTGTCAAATATCGTAGCATGATTAGGTAGAGTTGATTACATGCAGTTAATAAATATGCATTGCTTGGCATTCAACATGCATGAAACAGGTTTTTCGTTGCTACACAGCAGTTAATTGTCGCACAGCAACGAACTCGATGGTCTTTCAATGTCAGGGTCAGATGTATCAGAGTACAGCTTATCGTCCTGATATTCTGACGTGTTCTACAAATTTATGGACATATTGTTAATGAAGGTCTGTGATGTTTAAGGCAGCTTTTGCCACTGTAAAACAAATATCATTCCGTATATAGTTTGCAGTGAGGAAAATTTCATGATGCTCAGCGTATGCATAAGCCTGAATTAAGGGATACCACAGGCTTTTCAGTGTAGGTGATATCTGCAAATGCCAGCAGCGAGTAAAATGTTATTTGAAAGCATGTAGGCCATTATACAGCCTGCGAGAACTTCATTAAATACTGTCGATAGTTCATTTACGTGCATTGGAAGTAAATAAGGGACGCAAATGGTACCTGACTTAACGCTTTGCTGGCCACGATAGGGTCAGATAATAATTTGCATTATTCCACTTGCACGGCTTGGATTCGCTGACAGTTCCCAAGAAGCAGACAGTACACATATGAGAATCTTTCGCGCAGTTTATGGTCTCAGTGTGTTCTAGGACTACAGCCAACTGGACAACTGCCACCTAAAACAACTGCCACCCACCCAGCAGGACAATCGTCACCTAAGACATATTGAATTTTCTGCGTTTATTGCCATTTGAACTTCACAAGCTGCTGGTGCATAACAAAAGTTTCTTCATCCTCTGACCACTTTGTAGAATCTTCACTTTAACTTTAATACATTTGGGTGGAGAATGTCATATCGGTGTCATTATATCTTCATAAGCATTCTGAAGTCAGCGCAAACCTTAGTTTTTTATGAGCCTTTTTAAAAATTTTTTACAACAAATTCTCTGATGCGCATTATCGCATCTTATTTATTCCACGCACTCATCAAACCCGTTTACTTCCGTTCATTTTGAGTTCCGTGCATTCGTTTGCCTCATAAGAAAAAAAGAAAAACAGCCGATATTTCTGATCGACTCTACGGTTAGGGATTGCTTGACAAGTTTTATAGTTGGGCATTTTTTCGTTGCTACGTGCAACGTATTTCGATCAATTGTGCATACCGCTCTTTTATGAAATACAACGTGCGACTTCGCATTGCCAGTTGCCAAATTTGAAACACTTAAATACAAAATATAAATTTAGGTGGCTGAACCACCGAAGTGGTGATAAATCATATTTTACTGACATCAAGATTTCCTACCTTCAACAAAAAAACAACTAAATGTGACGAACTCGAAATGAATACTTGCAGGCAGCTTTGTCACCCTTTCCCAATTTTTAATCTCGAAATTCCGGTTACATAAGAGTAATTGAGTTCGGAAGCTATGCCTTACATTCCACATGTTCACATGCGAGTAAAACATTAATTTTTTGATTGCGTAAAAGGAATTGGTTCACACGACGTTTAACTGATTCAGTAACAAACAATAGTGGAGACACAGAAGTCAAAACATTTTGTAGCAAAATGTTGCTAATGCCTTGGGATTAATTCAAAGCTTGAAACCACCCCTTAAAGCTGAGCATACATTCAAGGACTGTGCGGTTGTGAACAGGTCGTTACTAAATGGGACCATTCTGACGCATCCTGTGACTCGCTAACAGTTGTCTCGCAGACTGACAACAGAAGGTGTGCGAAAGATGCCTCGCGGAATCTAGAATTGATTTAGAGTCAGCCGATGCACTTTGTTTGCTGGTAGTTTGCGGAACGACTGGCCTATCATCGAAGTTTTCATGCACGCTGTCTCCGAAACCTACCGTGTAATCGCTCACCTACTATCGGCTGTTTATAGAGATAAAGGCTTGATACGCCGGAGATTTCTGAAGGCTGTTCTGTTTGCTCTGAAGCAGACGTGCAAAGACTGGACGTCTTTCTCATCAGACGGTAAATTTAGCAGGCAAATAAGGTTATCAATCTTCTGTTCCCGACGTAGCCACGACATTTTGCTTAGGCGCTGTTAATTGCGGACACGAAAGGAATGTTTGCGAGGTGCCCAAGAGATAACTGCAAGTATTTTTTCTTGAGATTTCCATAGTGACACAATTCATTGCTTTTTGTTTAACGTCAGAAAAAGAGAAGTTGTTGTTTCACCAACACTAAAAAAGCCTTCAAAAAACTATACATGTTTTATTTTGAGACGTTTCGGATTATTCTTAATCCATCTTCAGTCAAAAAATTAAAGCCTACCTGTTAGCTGCGTTTTGATCTAAAAATCTGCTACTGGAATCAGCGAGAAGTTGTACTATGGACAATGCTTGTTTTGTCGTAAACGAGCGGACATCCAGCAAGCTTGATCAACAAAAACTACCTGTTAGCTACGTTTTGATCTCAAAATCTGCTATTGGAATCAGCGAGAAGTTGTACTATGGACAATGCTTGTTTTGTCGTAAAAGAGCAGACATCCAGCAAGCTTGGTCAACAACAGCATAACTATGAACCATCGGAAACGACACAATTGAAGTCCCTGCCTTCATTTTCATGGAAAAGATTGTGCTTTCTGACCTTGCTTCTGAAAAAATAAAAGTCGGCAAATATGTTTGTTAACAAACCCACGTCAGGTCTGCTCTTTCGTTGTATTCTGTTGGCCATTGTTATGTATCTCTAGTATTGTTATCAACAGTTCTTAACGTTTTGCGCTTGTTTAATTATTACTACAATAACATAAGAAAAACAACCGCGCCGAACGAATATGCGAATTTATTCACATTTTATCAGCAACAAACAGCCGCCTATACTTGAAGTATTTCAAAGACAGATATTCTTCCTGTTTTTTGTGAAGTGCATAGTAATAGGGTATCTTATCACCAATCCTACATCGTACTTTCGCGAGCATAATGTCAATAGGATCAATACCGCAATTCTTAGAAATTGCTTTCCTTACGCGTGGCTCAACATTTTTACTTGGGAGGTCACTGTTACAAGATGCAAAATGCTGTCACAGTTTTATTGTTCCATGCTTTTAAGTCTTAAAGCTTTAGTCAACGACATACCACGTCTAAAACACTGAATGTTGGTTGATACTGACATGACATGACTGCACACAGAAAAGTTCCTCGAGCATGCATTTCTTTCCCGACATCTTTAGCAGTCATATAAGTCATTCTATGCCATGAAACGACTTACAACAATTCCAATTTCGAAATTGCTCCAGCCTTGTGCAGTATATTTACAAAATTGATGACCTTCGGTCAGATTCCGCTGATCGGGACGAGCATCAAGCTTTGACAAACAAATTCAAATGCTTTGTGGAGATCTCAAGACATGAAAGCAACTACTAAAAATCATTCAGTTTTGCCAAACGCTTTAATTTCAATTCCAGGTTCTAGGACTACAGCGACCCGGACAACTGCCACCAAGGACATATTGAATTATCCAAGTTTATTGCCATTAAAGCCATTTGAATTTCACAAGGTGCTACTTTCATGTCAAAAATTTTGAAATCACAAATGTGTATAAGAAATGTTTCTTCGTCCTCTGACCACATTAAAGAACCTTCACTTCAACTTTCATACTTCTGGGTGGAGAATGCAAATATGCATGACAAACCTACAGAGTTTAATATTTTCTTGGCAGAGATATATATTTTTAATGAGACAACAAGCGAATTTTCCCAAAAACTTTTAGAGAATATCTGGACGAAACAGGCGGCTGAGAACAGGTAATGAAAAAGTTCTTGCATTCAATCATAAAAACTTTCACTAAGCAGCAGACTTCAACAAATTTTAAGCCTTGTAGAAAAGCATTGCTACAAATGTTTGATGTCGATATAATTTACACTGCAGACAGTTTTATTGACAGTTTGACAGTTTTATTGACTGCAGAAATCACCATCTGAAACAAACATAAGTTTAAGATTAGGACGTAGCAACCCTCTAACTCCTTCAGAGTCCTTGACATTTCTAGCACATTAAATTACCTCGAAATGACCTCACAACTGATCTTTGACAAAAGGCCGTAGTAAAAATAAAGGCTGAACTGTATGTTCTAAAATTCTATACCTTTCCAGAAACATGACTCTTATTTCTGCATGAAGGACTTGCCCTCTCATAATTTCCGTGCTGCCCACTGTAAGAAGTTTGTGCTGTGTGCTCTAGCTAAGAATTGTCAAGATTTGTTTTTTGTTTATGAATGTCTATTCGAAATATCTTAAACAACTGCTTGAAACGTTTTGCTGGATCGAAAGTAAAAGTCGACTTACGGAAAGTCAACCAGTTTTGAAAACTTAATATTTTATTTCCGCGTAGCTCAAACCTACGAATGTAACGAACTTGGCAGAACAAAAATGAACGCGAAAGATATGCAGTTGTTCTTGGAAGTTTCTGCTGGAAGAACTGCAAGTTAATTCAATTTCACCAACTGTAAAAAGTATCTTCACTTCAATTTGAATTAAACCCGGAAAACCTTTTATGGATTGGTCAAAATCAACCAAACAATGTTTTAATGCGTTCTGCGTGCTAGAAGAGACGGGCATTTTGTAGAGATTTGTTTAAACTTTTCCCATCAACAATGTGCCGTTTCTGACTTTCTGTACACGTACTGCCTTCTTCCATATGCGGTAGTATTTGATTTGAACAAAAACTTAAAGCTATGCAAGATTTCACAGGTTAAATCTCTCAAATTCCTTATGAACGAGTAGCGCAGTTTGTCAAAACGATTAAGTTAGTCAACGACCTGAGAATCCTGCAATAGAGCTGATGTCGGACAACTTTCATGGCCCTGCAGCATAGCAAACCTATTGTTCACATTTTCATACAAGCACAAAACGTGCCATACACGTTAACTGAAGGATTATTAACAATGCAGAATATAGAGCCACTCCAGATTTTTCCTTAGGTGTGGCGGCTATTTTTCAAAATTATCGTCATTTTCTTTAACAACATGTAACATCTGTTTTCATTTTCAATCTCTCCTTAGGTCTTTAGAGGTGATGAGTGCTACTTGTGACGTGCATTTACAAATGAAAACATTACAAATGTTGTTTGAGTTGATTCATCAAATTAGTAGTGTATTGGGTATACAAGTAATATGCAGGGTAGTTGCAAGTTAATTTGTTTCTTTGCTCCTGATCCATTCTGCAAGTGACGTGCGTTTATACATGAAAAGGCATGTACTTTTGGTTCAGCCAGAGTGATCATGGAGTTCGAGGAAAACACACAGCGAAATAAGCCAGTGAGGAGACACGTCACCTTGAAGAAACACCCAAGTACACAGAAAGCATTTGCCAGAGATGTACAGTCACTTGTGGCCGTCATTGAGGAGCTGGGAAATTCTTTCGAGGAGAAATGTCTGACTTGCTGGTTTTAGACACAAAGCAGACTTGCCGATCCTGCAGTGATTAATCAGTTCGCACTGAAAAGCAGATCGGACAACAGTTTCAGGCATACTCAAAGCATCGCTTAATCGATAGAACCAAGACATTTGACGAACCTTTAGAAAGCAACGAACTACCACTCTTCACAACAGACAGAAGACCAAAAGCATCCAATGGAATGGAAGCGTCTATGAAGAACGATCTGGCCTTAGTTGCAAGACTCTGCATAGGTTGTCAGAACCGCGAAGGAAACCTGGGTGACTTTTTCCGTCATGAAAATCAAGCATATCCTCTCGCGTTATCTGATATGGACAAGCTACACCTAGGTAGCAAAAGTCACTTGCTGAAGCAACGTCTGATACACCTAGTGTTACTACTTCTATTGTCCCCTACGGGGCAGTCATTATGAAACCCGACACTGCCAAGACATTTGGAGAGCATGCCCACCAAGTCTTCATCCAATACGGTACGTCTGGCGGCAATTTCCTGGTGCATCACGTCTCGATCTCGTTTGGGAAAGTTATAAAGATGACTACTTGAAGTCTTCAACTCGTTGAAGACGGCGCAACAAGAGAGAACCGAGGAAAAGAGGTGCGAAGACGTGTGGTGAGTACCGCAGCCATACCAGGAAACTGGTAGAGTTTGCGTCGACGCAAACAGGGACGAGTTATTGACTTTCCTGTCTGATATGCTGGTGCAATCCTTCCAATACGAGACAAAGGAGCTGGTAGTCACTGATGGTGAAGCGTCATTTGCATCAAAGACAAAACGATGAAAGCTCCTTTGTTTTGTTTTGATGAAAGGAAGAGTTGAACCAACGACCCTCCGCGTAACAGCAACCACACAGTTTTCCCCACTCGACTAGGTATAATCTACTATTGCTACTACGAATTCAACGTTATGTGTGGCCAGGGCCGTGGGAACCGCCCCCCGCACCCCCCGGCCGGGGGGGGGCCCAGCCATGTCTAGGGGCCCCACCTCAGTTG
>Ga0210059_1002241_pt1 | contig 30100 bp, 18 predicted proteins | sample Ectturendosymbi2_FD_188042 | JGI IMG/M metagenome (GOLD analysis project Ga0210059, IMG submission 188042) | Ecteinascidia turbinata endosymbiont from Florida, USA - Sample 2 (SPAdes) (version 2) | ecosystem: Host-associated > Tunicates > Ascidians > Unclassified | place: Key West, Florida...
CTTAAAACCAAACTGATTGTCTGTGGTACCAAGGAAAGGAGAGATGTTAGATAATATGAAGTGCTCAAGCAGCTTTGACACCACTGTGGCTACTGCGACTGGTCTGTAATTTGAAGTGTCAGACATACTCCCATTCTTGTTTTTGCATATGGTAACTATTGTTGTCTTTAAACAGGAATTGGGTATATACCTGTGAACAATACACATGTTACACAGTTCACTGAGAAAAAAACGCAGAGATTCATCTGCATACAGCAGGTACTCAGCAGAAATACAATCAGGCCCTGGAGCCTTGTTTAAGGGCAGCCTTTGAAGAAGTGATGCCAAGGAGACAAAAGAACACATGGCCATTTCAAGACCCAGATAGTTCTGCTTGCGGTCTATGCTGTGTTCCACAATTTTATTTATTTAATTCATTTTACGGCAAACGACGGCAGGCCAGAGCCTAGAATGCTACAGTACCTGTAGCAATGCGATAATGGATGGCAAAATGTTAATAAATGAGTAAATGAAGATGCGAAAAGATGTTACATTATTGAATAAAGACGCAAAAAAAAGTTTGATGAAAGAAGTTGGCGTGGTTCTAGGATGAATGTTAAATTATTCTGGTATCGGGTGCTTTATTAAATGCCTTAAATAGTAGCGAGGTATATATTTTTTTTAAGTTTTATGTATTTTTCTTGCCCTCCATTATTTCGATAGTTTTGCGTTGTAGTTACAAAGGCGTATTTTCAGGTTGCCGCAGAACCGTAGCCAGAAAGTCATCAACAGGGGTGCTTTACGTTTGTGCAGAGGGGGCTTAACATTCTAGAAATTTACATTAAATTTACAGCATAGCATTCGCAAATTATAATTCACATTGCGGGAAAATTAATTATAAAATTATTAAACATTCTCCCACAAATACCTATACGAGGCTCGCAGTATTGCAACTAAAAATTGTTGAGCGATCTTAACAAAACGAATAGGTCGTAATCATGGTCATATTGACGGCGATTATTTCGAGATGTCGTAAGGAAATACAAGTGTTAGCACCATTTCACAAGAAACCAGAATGAAGCCTATCGTTCAGTTATGAGAACACTGTTGTCGAAGAAACAAATCTAAGGCCGGTCAAAGCAGTGCACAGTGATGAACGTGTTCTTTCATTAGCGCAGATTCATAACGTTTAACAGGAGCTTTAAGTGAATTTTGCTTAAAAAGCATGCATCGGGCCTTTTACTGGCCGCAGTACGAATGCGTATACACTTCTGATGTCTAGAATTGTCAATCTCGTGGTAGATGGCACATGTTTGAATTAACACTGCACTATTTTGTATCTCACACAGGTTAGTGACAAAGTACCACAAGAGCATAGCGGCCAAATCTGATCACAAAGCATTTTACCAGGAAATCGATTTTGCGTCAATTACGCATGTTTGCATGAAGTGAAATGCTCGTGAAAGATCGTAACTAATGCAACTAACCCGGTTTTCTGCAGCATTTTTTACGATCAAAAGAATTTTCGCGTACAAACGTCTTGAAGGGCTAGAAAAGCCGATCAATGTTACAATTAGTAAAAAAACAAGGTGTTTGGACTCCAACTTTCCTACATAATCTTCCATTTCAAAATTACTACTCAAGACCGAAATCAAGCACTGAAACAAGAAACTAACTTCTCAAACTTTCTGTTTGTTCGCCCCTGGTTAGAGCGAAGCAACTTGACTTCTTAGGTTATTTTTGGGTGTAAGTTTCAAGATGCGTATCCAGTTCTTGTCGCGGGCACAAGGCCAAGCACGACAAAGCCCGACGTCAAACAGCGTCTGTGACATGATAAAGCATTTTCACGCGTGGGCAACATTGAACCACGTGACCTCAGCCAAAATTCTCACGGGGCTTGGTTACAATATTCGTCGTTGCATCCCAACCGCAGGAAGGCGTCATTTAAATCCAACACGATCTTTCATGTGAGCGACCCGGCGTCGTCCGCGACGAGACGCATAAAAACAGAAGCGAGGCGACGACGTGGCGACGCTTTGTGCGTCACGAGCGAAATGGACGGTCGCCTGCAAGGTTGTGAATGTTGCTGGGACGCGAGCACAGGATCAATCAATACAGGAGGAACAAACAAGAACAAATATAAAGCGCCACATCGATATGACGCAACCGTCTCTGAGCTTGAAAAGTACAACGGTTGCGAAGAGACCGTGGCACGATTTCTCCCGCGCGGCTTTCTATCTTCTTCATGGGCGTGTTTAGTGCTGTTTGTTGGTAACGGTTGAATAGGACGGCTTGCGCTGTTTTCTTAATGAAATATTTTGCCGATCTATCAAATCCATTATCACAGCAAACTTTATGCTTGTTTTGAGGCAAAGCTTTTTTAGACGTCGGCTTAAACTGAAGCTTTGAGACAAGGTAGTATCACTGAATGACGCAATTGACGCCCACTGTCTATCAAGCAATGCGTGGTCGATGTCATCGCGATGAGCCGCAAGAGCGCAGTCCATCATGTGAAGAAGGTGGTTTGACGCTTTCCAGCATATTTAGCTGACGGTGGTTCAAAACGTTGAAAGCACAACGGCAATTGACTGCAATAATTTGGTAGGCCTGTGTTTCATCGAGCTATAAAATGGAACCAACCGACAGTAGAATTTTGAATATCTGGGGGATTTCAAAATCATTAACAGTGTTCCAGGTTCAGCTAAATAGGATTTTCACGAGAGCTCGGTTTTAACTTGAAAATGTACTAGACCTCTTTAGATGAATGCAAATAGTAGGATGTAAGACTGGGCTAGGCAGAAACGACTCCACTCCATTTAGAATTTAGATTATAGACATTCTTACAGTAAAATACAAGTGTTCAAGTTGCTAAGTGCGCGTTAAAAACGCAGCATACAATTGGCAAATAATAATACAAAAACAGAGAAACTGCTTCCTCTAAAAATAGTTGTGTTTTTGCCAACAAATCTTAAAGCATATTCACTAACCATCATGACGAAAATAAGGTAGACTTAGTCATAGACCGCGTAGTCCTACAAGTCTCACAATACTCCAGCTTTTGCATTAAAATTAGGATATGTCTGATCTTAGAAGCAAACATTCTGAACTTTGATGTATTTTTTTCTAAAAACAAAGTTTAAAAAATGCCTACCACAAAATTTTCAATTATGTTTTCTACAATAATAAAATATATTCTCTAATCCAATGCATACTTAGAGTATCGGATATAGCTTATCACATTGTACTGTCCCCACTGGAGCCAGTCAGTCGATGTTCAGTAATCTGAGATGCGTTTCAATTGATGCTGCAGACCGAATCGTTTTTTTACAACTGTTTGAGGATCACCTTTCCGACCCTAGTTCCTGATAAGGCATAGGCGACTAATTGAAACGTCTTTCAAACAAACCACATTCCTTCGGCAGCCGTCGTCTTTTCGAATACGGAATGACGGCCATGCGCCCATGAGGCCAAGGGTTTCGGGATTTGGGTAAAGCTTAAACCCCACCCAGAAACATACGCAACATTATGACTCAAATTTTGGACGTTTTGTGACACAAAATGGGCAGCAATTCGCGGGGGAACTCCAGCAAGGATTGACTAGCTATCTCACAACATGCAGCAAAAATTGTTTGACGGTTTAAGGAGGTTCATGAGAAACCGAAGTAAAAACAACGAGAATATTTTCTTGTCCAAAATATGCATTTCGCACGAACTGCCACTGTCGATTGTGCCTCAAATCCAAATTACAAGCGGTTTTTCCAGTTATCGTTTGCTTCAAGTATGATATATAAAATTCGAAACTTTGTACGAATTAATGCTTTAAGAATAATCTATTACTGTGTCGTATATAGTTATCTCCAATATTGCATCGTATCCTATGGATTAGCTTGCGATTCTGTGCTTCAACCTCTTAATGCCATCCATAATAATGTTTTGCGCGCTCTCACATTTAGTAATTTTAAATGTCACATAATTGCTTTATATAAACAACCGTTTTGTTTAATAAAAGATATATATCACTTAGAGCTATCTAAATTAATGAATAAATTTCATAACAATACATTACCACAGTCATATAATGGCTTCTTTCAAAAAATTACAGAAACTCATTGTCATATCACTAGATCAGCTGCCAACCAAAATTACTTTGTCCCCAGAGTTGGATCTTCTCTCGGAAAAAGAAATCTAACATATCAAGGAACAGTGGCGTGGTCCAGCATTCCACAAGAGTTTAAAAATTTCTCATGTGGTAGATTCTCCAAAAATTATAAAAAGTTTCTTATCGCGCTCTATAACACGTAACAAGCTTGACTTTTTGTAATAAACCGCATTTTGTATTTGACCAGGACAATTTAATTTACTTTCTCGTTGTCGTCAGTTACATGATACTTGTTCATTTCAAATTAACAATTTTTTGTCTGTCATGTTTTTCAGCTGATATTTGTTTTTCCTCACAATTGGTGCCTAAATATTACTTGTACTACAATGTCTCTGGTTTGTACTATTATTTTTCAGCTGGCTAAATGAACTGTGTATGAGATTGAATTTGCACTTTATTGTTATTTGCAGTTTGTTGTTATTTGGTATATCGAATATTATTTTTTTCTTTTGTTTTCAACATTTGATTATAGATAATACCCACATGCTCCTGGTTACAGTAGTTTACACAATTTTTAGGGACACCTTGGAAAGACAACCTTTGGGTTTTTCGGTGTCCCTGCCCCATGTTTATTTTGTTATTGATGTACCTGTGTATTTATAATGTTTTATACTGGCGGCTAAAGCTGAATACAATACAATCCAATACATGCCAGAGATCAATGATGTTTGGAACGACGTCCATTTTTGGAAGATATCCGGCACTTTTTTTAATAAATGGCACTTCAGTACGTTCCAGCGGTTTTGCAAAAAGCAAGATATTGCTGAATTTTCACATAGGAAAAAGCGCTGCAAATGTTAAAGTCAATTTTGATTATTCAGTGGAAAATGTCATCAAACGAAACCCACCGAGGGCTTCATCCAACCTGGGTTTGCGATTTGTGTTCAGAAGTTGTGGTTTTGATTCCGCAGAAAACTTTATTTAAAAAAAACTACACTGGTATAGGAAAGTCGAAGTTGCTGGAGCTGACTGCGACTTTTTCGTTAAATCGATAGCAAAGTTGACGGGTACGTTCCATAATCTTCGTTTCTACAGTTGGACAGGGTTACACATCCCCGAACATCTACTAGTCAGATATAAATGTACTTCAAAAAGCTTGGCTTTGTGCCCCAGGGCTCTTAAGTGGGACCCTGCCCCGTGCTGCGCACATTCTTGTTACCTGAACCTCCAGTAGGTGCAGAATACGAAAAACCCATCAACAATGGTGAAGTCACATCAATCAAAAGCGTGCTTTAAAGCAATACCTGTCATGCAGGCTGAAAGAGGCCGGTCGTCAGTTACGACGCCCAAGTAAACGAATACTAGACAGCTTCGCACGACGTCAATTTATGTAACGCATTTTTCGTCAACATTTTCCAGTTATGGTCTCATTCCAGAGCACATTCTACCCAAAAAGTGACTGATGCTCGCCTGCCCTTGCTTTTGTGACGCAACAATAATGTTGACGCAACGTCAACAATAATTGGTTGACGTACCGCTCTTTTTCAGTTTGCTTTGGCTGTGTTAACTAAAAAAATCTTTTACTGACGAAACACATGCAATTTCTCAATGCGTTTGTGAAGGACCGAACAACTTCATGATTTCATGATAGTTTTGCATCAAAGCATTGAACCAATCCGAAACTATACACCAACGGCGCTGTTGTGTTTTGTGAACGTGGCATTTCTGGAGCCACCGTGACCGCGGCGCCCGTTTATTGCTGTACAACCCCACTGATTCATAACGGCCTCATCTCATGTTACCAATACTTGCACTCCACTAACTCATTCCTAGCAACAACGTTTTTCGCTTTTCTTACCTTTTTGTAAATTCTGTTGTTGCTTTGCTGTTGTTCCAAGAACCACCACCTTCGTCGGAGAAAACCCCGTTGCACACGTTTTCGAAAATATTTTTAACGCGAAGTACAATCTCCAAAGTAAACCATATTTAAGATCGTCAGCCAAACAGATCAACCGGGCAGGTATTTTTCTGTTGTTGATTCAAACCGATTTGCTGCAGTTCTACCCATGAATGCAAATTGTTGAACGTTCCGCAAAATATAAAATGCCGCCAATAAACCTGTAGTTGATAAATCGGAGTGAAATAAGTCCACTGCATTTTCGGAGATGCGCGGCTATGAAGTAATAAATTTACTATGGCACTTCCTCGCTGACATTACAGCATCCGCCCACCTGCTGTTGCTTTTGTTCTTTCTGTTTTATTATTGAGATTGTGAATCAGCAGCTGCACGGCTACATTCTTCGTGCGTTTGCAGACAATTCGAAATCGTTTTGAAGTCGCTTTGCCGGTTTTTCAGCTGCTGTGCAGAATAACATGAAATAAGGCACAAACTCAGAAACGCTCCCGCAGGTTGTTTGTCAACAACGAAGAACCACTGTAGTGGATTTACATACCACGAAGCGGGGCAGCCGTGACTCAGCAGTTATGACACTTCCGTGAAGCCCCTCATACGATTGATTCTTAAAACGCAGTCGCGTCGGTGGATCGCGTAGTTGCAAAAATAGGTTGATAACGTCGCCATTCTTTGGGCGAAATTCGAGAAAAATCCTAATGTGGAATGGAATCCGTAGTATTTGCAGTTTATTGATAGCTTCCATCGATTGTCCTCCAGATGGTTTGTCCCCCAAGCTGGTTGCCGCCTTTTTAAATGTAATTACTGAAAGTCCTAGGTTCGAAACCATTATTTTTGCATCGAAAGAAACTCTGCGTGGAAAGAGTTAGAAATTGGAAAGAAAGCAACACTACTTATTGGAACGAAACGACACGTCTCTAAGTCACAACTTCTTAAATCAAAAATCGCATGCAGCGGTAGTTTTTCTTCTAATGTGATCGTCCGATATAGTGAAACAAGAAGACTCTTCGATTTAAGATTTTGACTCTTTCGTGTTTCGTCCCCCTCTATGTGTTTTTTGATGCCAGAATGCATTTACAAAAATGAATCTCTTGTCTTTGCAAACTTTTCGACTCGAGGCCTACAGTGGACTACGCCTGCCTTCGCCGTTGTCAACAAAAATGATCTTGAGCAGATTAGCTGTGCGCTTTGTTTAGAAACAGTTAAGCTCAGTGGTGCCAGCATATGTCTCGGTCGAATCCCCTTCGGTTTACAAAACAGTATTGCCACAGGAGTGGCGGCTCCACATTTCCGCAGCCTTAGCGCCCAACCTTGCTGCAGCACTCTTTCTTCCTTAAAAGATGTCGTCACGTCAAGGCTGGAGCCAGACAGGCGGGATGCGACATCAATGATCGCCTGCTCTTGTTTTGCTCGTTGGTGGTCACATGTCGATCTTTGCCCGGTGACGAAGGCTTCCCGGATGAACCAATATTTTTCAGCGCCAAATTCCGAATGCAAGACTTCCTCCCATTGTGAGCGCGCCACGTCAATACCGAACCCAAACCTCAGAAGGAAGAGGGAAGTTTCGTTGTTTCATTAAAATATCCATCCTGAACTGAATCGAGAGCAAAGAACAGCGTAGTAATCCCAGCGGTTTGCAAGTGACAAATACAAACCAGTGCTTCTACGATTAATTTAAGATGAACCGCAGCGGTTTTGGGGTAATGGTCACAAACCTAAAACTTTGCATTCAGGCTTAGAACACATTGTCAGCGCTTATAGAAAATGCCTTTTGGATTTACAATATTTACCTTTCTTGGCAAGTAGGGGTTCAGAAACTATTTTTTCGCTTCTCAAGTGAGGGAGGGCATTGGAAGGCCTTTAGCTGTTGATTGCATTCTAACTTCAACAAAAATTTGGCCGTTCAAGTTAAAATCTTCCAATTTCTACGCAGCCGTTGGTTCCTCAGAGTATCCATTGTGGCCCTTGGTTTTCATATTGCAAGTAAAACTCCAATTCATCGTCTTTACGTAACAATTTAAACTTTTTCGCCGTTTTCATCTTGAAAAATATACAAAAAACATCGATATACGCATGGAAACGCGACTGTTTTAGAACGGCTGCTCGCCGTAAATAGTGAATACGCTTTTTTAACCTCAAGCCTTAGCGTGTCGAACAGCGCCTCAGTACTAAACATCTCTCGTGCTCAATTTTTTGGTCGGGTCTAGGAGCGCGATGGTGCTCCGAAAGCTTGCAAAAAAGTGAGAAGGACACGTGGGTTAATCCAGCTCCTAGCTACCAGCAACATGAACGAATAAACGAACTCGTGAAAGTGATGTTGTCGGGCAATAGAACACAGAGCCTTGCCTAGTATGTGATAAATTCGACAAGCGACTCTGGTTCATTGTATCTGTCAGGTCGGTCGGCGCCGCGGAAATGCGAAGGTGTCAGGTTGCGCGAAACCATCCATGCGTTTCTCACACCAAGCCTGGAGTGAGAGCGAAGAGTAAGAGCGAAGGCCGCGCAAGCGAAACTGAAGCGGACCGACTGACTGCTGCCACCGTTTGCATCCGGGCTATCGGAGCGTCGCCAATCAAAAGTGCGTGATTCAAACTCCGAAAACCTGCAATTTGGATTTCGAAATATCGCGCATATAGCAGCGGTGGCGCGATGCGGCGATCATCGAACTGCGCAACCGTTGTGGCCGTGCGTCACAATCCACTTACTTGAAACAAGCGACCTCACGCTGACCGCATAGCTCAACATCATTACAACTCGTGCCATTGCCAAGTCGCGATACATATAACAATCCCTCGGACATTCTACGGCTGGTTGGAAGATTAAACAACGACGATGAATGTGAGCTTTGGTACATGGCCTTCTGCAAAAAAACTAGGTCAAAAATATAATATCGTCTACTACGTAAACAACATAGATAGTGTGACGGCCCTTAAGCGGTGATATGAACGTTCAAGCAATGCGGTCATTGGCGTAAGGCGCCTGTTTGTGTTGTGGTTCAACTTAAACAGAGAGACTTAAATTATATCGCATCAGTACGGTACTATCAAGCCCGCTTTGAAATTAAATCCCTGAGCGGCTTCGCATGGCTGCACACGCGCATGCAGTGTGTGCCTGCTTCGTTCAAGAGCAGTGACATCACCAAAAATTTTGTATTTCTTGACAGTGATAGACTACGCGACAAACCGATTGATTTCCTGCAGTGGATCGTTTGCCTTTCTGGCGACGAACAGTCGTTTTCTGCATTCCTCGCATTCTTCATCAAGTGTTTTTTTTTCTATCCACGCATCAGTCATGTAAGAGCAAAATTAGCATTACATTGTAATTTACCGGAGTCCCAAAGTTTATTTCACTTCAGAAGGAATCAAGCACTCGAAAAGGATTACATTCAAGTGATTCAACGCGGATTGGTGTACGCGTCAAACAGAGAACGTTAAAGAAGATTAAAATCAAGTTTGTTAAAAGGGTTTTTGTTTTCATGTAACGACACTGACGAAACACGTTTGATTGGAAGTAACTTTTGATTTTACCATGTTGTAAAGTAAAACTATTTAAAAGTACAAATATTTAAAAAACTAGATGAAATCAAATGTGTGAAGATGCCACCAAAGTGGGTTTTCAACTAAAATAACTGCTTTAACATATTACCATTTAAGGCTAACTTCGAAGAGTTTTTATAGTGGTCTTCAGGCACCGCGATTTTCGATTCCGATATCACATGCATTAATATCACATTAGCGTCAGGTCTTTTTTTTCACAAAGCAAAACAGCTGTATGATTTTAAACTCAGTTTAGTGCAAGATCAACACATTCAATCTGCCTCTGTTTTTTCGTGAAAGACGTTTCATTTCAAAGCGTTTTTGAGCACAAATTAGACTGCAACCTTGCTGCACAATGGATTGCACTGCTGATCAGCAAGATTTGCTAATCTTTTGTTGTCTCTCGCTTCTTATCAAGATCGAGATCAAAGAGTTTTGCGGGCACCTTTCTTATTAGCCCGGTTGCGTTGCTGATTCTGCATCTCACCGAAGCGTGTGCAAATAAAGGATAGGAATAGAAGTAACTAGGACAGTTCCCAGCACCAACCATGCGGTGGATCTCAAAGTCACCAACGACCTCGAGTGTTCCAAGACCATACTGAGCACTTACGGCAGCACGTAAATGGCTGTGCTTCCAACACCAATTTCGTATGACATGAAAAAGTATCTTTCGAGCATTTTGTACCGCTATCCGGTCTCACACTGAGCATGCAACTGCAGTTATGGGTCATACCAGGAAGAAACTCTAGTTTACAAGCTGAAGATAACCTTTACGTATGAGCAGAAGGGCGCTCAATGGTTTAGGAGGCAAGTTTTGTGGCCTGCCTACATTGCTTTACTACACGTGTGGGCAGAATAGTACTTCACGGGCAGAGTTGCACAACTTTTTGAAACATACTGCGGTTAAAAACAATTAGGCATAAAATGTGGTCAACCAACTTTTCGCAAAATCCGGTGGCAATTACTGCCTATATCTTTTCATTTTCAATTGTCTTCCTGCGAATTGTTGTGCTCTAGTGATTTATGGTTATCCTTCAGGTGCAACGGATATTAAGAGCAATATTGCAAACATTCGTTAACAATAGATGTAATATCTGCTCCACATGACTTTTCAAACTTTGTTAAGCTGTCTAACAAAGGTAGCCATGTCTTATCGAGCATTTTTCCAAAGTTTGCGCTATAACGTCGCAAATATCTCTCAAAGATGCCTGCTTTGTTTATTTCCAAAGATTTCACTAAATTTTGCTTTTCGCTATCCCATTTACATGCGATAGAGATTGTATTTCAAATGCTTTTGGTGTTTTTCCGGAACGTAGTAATTTCAGATCATGATGGTATAAGATGAGTCACTTCTGTGGGCAATTTTTCCAGATCACGGACCACCTGCACACATTACACGACTCCCTGGCAAAATGGCTTTATTTATGGAGTTGTATTCATGAACTGTCGAACAAGTCAGTCTGTGTTCGTGATAGACTGTCTTATTCAATAACTTGAAATTATCTAAAGCTGTTTGGCAAAACATGCGTGCTTTTAACCTTTTTTCATAGCAACCTGCATAACAATTAAAGGGCAGTTAAGATGCTTGTTTGAAGGGAATTGTTGATGAAATTAATAAGCGGAAAATTTCGAAAACTTTCAGGACGATCGTCGTTTCAGTTTCGAAGCAAATGCGCCGCAAAACTGAAAACTGTGTTTTAAGTGACGACGCATGTGCGTTCCAGGTCTTCATAAGCCTACACATATCGGCCGATCAAGCTTTGGCCCTGCGTCAGTGGAACCCCCAGGAGTGGCATTGTCCAACCATTTTTGAAACGATGGTAACGGCAGCCAGTCTCAACCGGTTTCATTCAAACGTTTATCAGTTGGAAGTTAAGTTTACGAAAGCAGACGACATCTTGGGCGAGCTTCGTCAGTAGAGAGCAGTAAACATCCTCCACGACGAGGAAGCTTCTTTCATAATATCTACACCGCAGATTTGCCCTGGCGCCATGAATGCAAAGCGCTGAGAATGGGAGAAAAATAAGTAAATAACTTGTTGAAAGCTACGAATTCCAGCAAACGAGATCCAGCTCCTAGTGATCTCACTCTGGCTGCACCTCGCTGCAGACCACTGCTATGCACTGAGATCAACTTGATTGCATGCATTTGAGGAAATTTTGCAATTGATGCCATAACATAAACATAGCAGAACCGTATTTCCTGCGGTAAGCAAGTCTTTCATTCAACAGCGGAAGAATATTTCGCGTGCTAGAGGTTCTTTGTTGGAAGAAAGACGTCAGTGCATGAAAAAGGCGTTTTCGTACGAAACGTTTGTTGCGATCCGCATAGAAATCTTGATCACGTCAGGAATGCGTGAAACAGCTTCAATCGGCTTCTCTGTTTTTCTCTTCAAGTTGGCTACAATCACAAGTGTTGAAATTGTTTACAAGTGAGATTAATTTGAGATTAACAATAAGGTTAATTTCAGAAGACACCCATCCTGTATTTGTCAAACAGACACGCTCATTCCAATCTCGTGACACGCGGTTCTCAGTTACGTTCTGGTGCAGAAGAAAGCGCACTTTGCAACATCGATATCCAGCTAGGAGTGATGCACCGGCTCTCTTGAGCAAAGCACCCCATGAATTGGGCCTCACAGTATAGCCTGGGATATTCGTGACTGGGATGGGTGAAGGTGGCTGCAAGCCCCACGAACAGTCGTAATGTTTTAATCATTTCTGCGGCGTTGTTTTTACCGCTGTCAATAGACTGTTACGCAACATTAGTCCCTTTCACTGAGCTTTATATACGAGCAAAGACGTTTTCTTGGCATTTGCCTTATTGTGTCATCCTGAACTGTTTGGTAACATTGGCTGAGTAGCCGTGGACAAGATAATTTTCAGCTGTTTGACAGCCGGCTCGTTGATGACAAAACAAAATAACTACAGCAGCAGTCAGGTTGTGACATATGTTTCGCAAAGGCGGAGCTGCCTTGGCGACAAACATCGTCCGTGTTAAGGAATGCTGCAGAGCTATTTTCTGCGAACTTTCTCGGATTGGGCAGGCCCACCTTGGACGAGGTTCACATTCGCTTTTGATCGGTTACATGCGTGCGTCAAGAGCGGAAAACAGTCGCTCTTGACTTAAACTGACGCCGTAAATGCCTTGTTCCGCAGTCAAATGCAGACATACTGCCATGTTATTCATAGAACAAAATGGTGTTGCGAAAAGGTCCCTAACAACTGCAGCCATTCGAAAGACTCGTTGACCGGAAGCGTTTTATGTTATGCATGATTGCGCAACTCCACGCGTCGGCGCTTTCAAAAGGCGTCTTTCGCACGTGTCCAACTAATAGCGAAGAGGCCAATACACGGTAGGAACAACAACACTGACGTAATTGGCATTTTTCAAAATGCTGGCGTGCGTTCGCGAGTTCGGGGCGCCAAGACTGACACTGATTCACTCGAAGCAGACTGAGAATAATCTGGCGTGGCATTAAAGAGGCGGTAAACAAGAGGATTGGGCTCTCAGCGCTGGCGACTCTGTGTCGCTGAGCCTTTCCTGCCGGGCCGTCGCCGTAATCAATAAGCCGGCCAAAAATGCGGGTGCCATCTGTTCTTCAACCATTCCGGCTTCTGATTCAACAACCCGAACTTGACTCCGGCGGCCGACTGGGACCGTCCAAGTGCGGCAAGATCCGCTGTTTTGGTCTTCTTAATACCAATTTATTGATCACGAGCGCGGAACGTGTCGCACCGTTTGTCTCGCATCCCAAACGCACCGCGCTGATTTCGCGATTCACGCCCGCAACGCGACGAGATCACGTGCCAGGCGTCCTTGTTTTCATCGGGATTTTTCGCCAAACTTCGTCAGCAGCAACGTAATTGGAAGATACCGTCAGCGAAATTTTTGGCGAAAACACGTTTCTACAACCTCTACCCGACGATATGTACCCTGCCAGACGTTGTTGTTTGGTCAGGTCGTCGAAAAACACTAAACAAAAATTGTGCCGTGGCATCACTGATTTTGAAGGAGGTTTAACAAATTTTGTAATCGCTGGTCTTCGACTTGAATTCGATGGCTACCAGTTGAATTCTTAGCACTCCGTTCAGTGGGATAACTTTTGATTTCTCACCTTCTGACTGCCATCCAGATTATCTTTGTCTAGCAAATAAAGAGACGTACGTCAAATGATTTTTGCATTGATTCCTGCAACAGATCCCCCACCCCTTTAGCATAATCTTGCACTCCCACGCTATGGTTCGAGGAGATAAGGTAGCCCCGGTAAGGGCTACAACGAAAAGGCGCTGATTCGGTTTGTGTCGTAATGGTAGCAGCGCGAAATTGTCGAACTTGTACGCCTGGTCAAATAGCCCTATAACTACAACGCATGCAACTTCGCAGTAGAGTTACCCGTCGAGATTTAGCGAACATAAATACAATCAGGCATTAGTCATCGATGCAAAGGTCTTGTTAGTTTTGCTCGAAGTTTTTCCGGAAGGAGGGTCATGCCATGAAAATATCAATCGCAGGAGTATTGGGCATTTTTGGCTCCGGCCCTTGCTCCAGTCAATTACGAGACGTTGAATGTCCACAGAAGTTTCAGGGTGATCGATCTGTATCTCATTCTTCTTGATTTGTGGCGTGCGACTCGTTTCGTCTGTACCAATCGCAAGTTTGTTTTCAACGTTGGCGCATTCTGGCAAGCGTCGTTCATGATTCATATGTTCATAATTGCTTTTGAGCTTTACCCAGTTATTTAACGAGGAAAACAAATTGGTACTTAACCCTGTCTCGTTTTATGAGAATGCTCAAAACCATTGCAGCAGAGCATAACACCTTCCACAGACTTCTAACCCTTGAACTGAAGAATTTCTGTGACATACACGTTTGTGTATCTATGTAATTATACAGCTCATCCAAGAAGCAACCGGATTTACACAAATTGTATTGTTGTGTTTGTCAGATCCTAAAGTTGCGTGACCTATTGTGGTCAAGCATTAAAACAGAGAAGGAAGACCAAGCAAATAAAAAAGACAAAAGTTCTTTTTCAAAACTGTCTCGATAGCTATAAATTGAACATGGCGCCGGCGGTAAGCACTTGTAAGTTAAACAATCAGCTTGTTTTTTGCGTCTTTAAACGCGAATGCCGCTTGATACCAAAGCAGAATAGCAAAGCACTTGAACCATTCAGTGGCAGTCGCTTGTCAGTGTTACTTGTAGAGTGAGTTCGGCGGATGCTGGCCAGTAATTTGTTAAATAACCCCTTTTTAACGTAACTGCTTGCTTCAAGATTTGGCATTTTGCTTCTAACTTTAGTATGCTCATTATGACGTACCAGGTGTTCACCGCTGATCATGAACCATGTCCGTTTGTAATTTCTGGACAAAACTGGTTTAACAATAGTTGCAACCCGTGCTAAGCGTTAAGTCATTAGCAGTGCCATCGAGTCACCTAAACTAGCTAAACGTGCTTTTAATGAAGGGGTTGGAGACGTTGCTGTTTTGAATTTCTGAGAGCTTTCAAATCGGATCATTGAATGTAATGATGTCCACTAGCTACCATCGGCAAACAGCAAGTTAAACCGCGATCGGTCGAGCTTGTGAGAAATTATTAGGAGATAAAGTTACTCGAGGTGCGAAAAAGAATTTGCCCAACATTTTCGCGATTGTGGTATGCTTTTGTTTAACTTATTCCAATTTTTCTCCAGGTTCTATGGGGAGATCTCCTAAAAGTTAAAATATTGAAATGAAAACTGAGCAATTTAGCTTAAATTTTAAAGTTTGAAAACTTTTTAGTGCATTTTGCTAAGTTTCACAAATTTCGTCCCAATTTGTTACCAGCTTTAGTTCGATTTCACCAATATTTTCGGATTTTTACAAATTTTCAGCTGAATAAGAGAGAGAGAGAAATCCACCTTTTTGACGTCCTCGTGCTTCCTGGGACTATGACTTATGAGCTTGTATTGTGGCAGATAATAAGACATTACGATAAACCTTACTGTTTCATAGACTGATTGAAAAAATTTGCCAGTTAGTTGAAGCCCAATACTGGTTTCCTTCTAGATCAGTGATGCGTGAAATGCAACCAGCAAAGAAAAAACTCGCCAATGGAATCCAAGATGTTCTAAACCAGGGGTTCCCAACCTGGGGTACATGTACCCCTGGGGGTACATTTGCCTACCCGAAGGGGTACATTTAAGGTTAGCAATAGAAGGTAAAAATATCTTTACATGTTGTTTATTTTCAAATCTTTATACATATATCACTTGATATTATTTTCAAAAGTCGTTATATCTTTATTGTTAAATATATCTGTGAAAAATCATGAGAAAATATTTTGTCATAAGGAGTTTTAGTGGTACATGTTCATCTGTCAAATTTCTGCAGGGGTACATCCTAATCTGTTGAAATGCTGTAGGGGTACATGCTTATTTGTTGGAAGGTGAAGGGGTACATGGTAAGAAAAAGGTTGGGAACCTCTGTTCTAAACATTTATGAATTTCTGTTAAAGTCTCTCAATCTTTGGCAGTTTCTCCAGAATTTAAAAAATCTCCCCCTCCGTCGTAGCCGTTTCCTGCAGCATAATTTATTGTTCAGAGGAATTGTATTCTTGGATAAAAGCAAAGAGAACGAGAAACGCTTACTTTGTCGGATCACCAAACCAATGTGTTTAGTTTAACCGTCACAGCCATGGGCGTCGGAAGGATTTTTTGCAGGGGGGGGGACAGTAGGGGATTTTCCCAAAATTTTTTCCAGTGGGGGCCAAAATTGGTGAAATTTGTTTTTTACCTCTCGAAATTGAAAAAACAACCTTTTTTGCTAATAATTTCAAAATCCAGGAGGGCCTTACCCCCCCTTCCGACGCTCATGGTCACAGCTATGAAATACTGCAACATTTTGCAGTTGCGATGCAGCTCGTGTCTGTTTTCAAAAGTGCCACTGAAAGAAAAGTCGGGCAATTTTGTAGGCAGTCGCGTATACGTTTTACTTTCGGCATTTTTCGTCACAGTAAATTTTTCCACCGTTGCGGATTCCCGTTACTTTGAAATAAACGCTTGCAATGACGTTGCTCCATCCTCGTGCAGAGAATTACTAATTGAGCACAATATGAAACATCCCATTAAATAGAAAATGAAAAATTGAAAAGGTTTTGTTATAATTGGTGGTCTTCGAAAGGTTGGTCGCCATCGCCCTTCATCGAATCACAAAGCAGTGTGCAGTGAACCGTAACATGTCACAACCCCTCTCACATGAGACCCACAGAAAACTGGTGCCGAAAATCCCTCAGGTTCGGGGTTAAGTATTATTCCGGACGGACGATCGTTCTGCCTTGAGTTACTTGCGCATGTACCTGGTCATTCTTGTCTTGTTCAAAGAACATACACTTGTTGAGATAAATGAAACATGAAGAACTCGACTGAAATATCACAAACATGCCTTTCAGCTCAATTTGCACGGCGTCATGCGTTTCCCTGATTCTTTCATTTAGGCAATGATCGCATCCATCCTGAAGTACATGGCATATTGTATCTACGCAATAGCGAATGACAACATCCTTATGGAGACAGGAAAAACGTGATTTACTTTAATAGCAGAAGCTGTTCGGCAAGTGCATAATTCAAAAAAAATATCTAGTCATTTTTCCATTGTTGATTGTAAAGGGATATTACTGGTATGAGGTCTTTCAATTCAGACTGGAAACCGTGATCTCATAGCCCACAGAAATTACGGTCACGTAAACACAGAAAAACTATTGTTTTATTAAGTTAAGGCAACGGGCGGTTGCTAACACTGATTACGACTTGGTAAAAGGGTAATGTATGTTGTGCATGCCACCTCGCTGGAAACTCTTTCTGTATTAACAGAAACCTTCCATTTAACAAATCCATAATCCGATAACTGAACTCCAGGCAAAGTAACAATTTTTGAAAAGAATCTCAGCATGGCTTTCCTTTAAGATAAATGGAAGACCATTGCAAACCATTTCCGCTCTGTTGCACACGTGGTTTTGATTTAAAGCTTTTGGCAACCGTTAGTAAAGACCCAGTATTTAACTACAAATATTGCACTTACCCACTTTTGGCTTAAGATTATTACAGAACAGCGAAGTGAGAAACCAGTCAAGCGGTTCCAGCCCGCCGATGTCATCTCAAAATATCACAAAAATTTTTCCTTTCATTCATGCGTGACGTCAATTGGCCAATAGTGGATTAGTTTGGAGAAGTTGCTGGATCTAACTATAAGCGGCCGTGAAAACCGCCGAGGCTCTGTGACGAGATGCAAGCCTGCTCGTGTTCGAGTGTTGTGCGGCGAAGTTCTTTTTTTCCGAAAACAGCGACAAGAAGAGTGGTAAATCTTGCCTCACATTACAAAGCTGTTTGACGCAAGCGACTATGACGTTCCGACATCATGGAGATTACCCACGAGCCGCCCACGCATGTTCGGAAAGAGATTATGTCAAAGCTCCTCCACACCAAGCGCATGCTCGCTCTAGACCAGAGGTTCTTAAACTTTTTCCGTTGTGCCCCCATTAGCGCTAGTCATTGTTAATCGCGCCTCATTTAAGCTTCAAATCGAACACAAAAAGCAGAACAACATTATTTGTCATTATCCTGCTTTTCAATATTCAATAATATGCCATACTCGCGCCCCCTTGCAAACCTTTTACGCCCCCCAAGGGGAGCGCGCCACCCAGTTTTAAGAACCACTGCTCTAGACCGCGAATGCCAAAACACGGTAATCGATTTGTTGGTCAGGCTTGGGACCAGCCGTGTGCTGAAGTCCCTGTTTGCGCAGAAGTCACCCAGAAGCTCCGGTTGCAAGCGCTGACAACGTAGGAGTACACGCGTTGCGTCAAGGACGGGTCTTTCAAGCTCTATGGCTTGCGGTACAATTGAGGAAAAATCTTAGCGCTTACAAGCTGGTCAGTGCCGGCCTGCGCGCGGCGCAAGGCTTAGGCTGAGTTTTCAGTAATGCAGGATTTGAAACGAAAAAAGATTCGATACCTGCCGCATTTTCCCTAACGAAGGAAATTGCACGAAATCGAATGAATGAGTGATATGTCGGCGTTCGCGTCTACGTCTCACAAAATCAAATTCCGTTGAAAAAAAACGCTTTGTTCATGTCCTTTGGGAGCAGGGACTGCTTTATTTAGTAATGGCTTAGGCCTCCCGGGTATTGCATATAACGTGTGGAAAATATGGGCAAGGTTTTGCTTGGAAGCACTTTCTGCGATGGGTATTTTCTCGTAAAAACAGAGCAAAGGATTTCTTAATTCTTCTGGATATTCGCCCACCTCGTATTTTAAACAGTAGCGCTTACAAGTTAATTAAAATATCTAACACTGTCGTAAACAGTTCTACATTAATAGCCAGCGTATAAACCCACAAAGAAAAGAGTTCAACATTCGGTAATCAATAAAATGAGGTAAACAGATGAATGTCGCGCAGAATGACTGAACGACAAAAAAATCCTAAACTTCTTCCTGCTTTTCCTTGCTTAATGTTACAAGCGAGCTATGAGGGTTGTTGTCAGACAATCGTCATCTGTTAAAACCGCACTGTCTTTTTCGATTAGGCCAGTTGGGATGCTTTAAAGCAGCGAAAGCCGTCGACTTCGGCCCTGACACCGCGCGCGCAATCGCCATGCCTTCCGCTAATCCACAGATTTTGGGTTGTCAAGATTTTGCGAGCGATCATTACAAGCGAAAAGCGCGTCTCAGCAAACCGCGCCCTGACACTTAATCAGCGGAGATTACAAAATAACGATTAACCGGTGCGCGTTACCTGGTCGCTGAAAGGAAGAGCGCGACTGGTGGCTTTGCCGAAACGGATGAAAGGAGGTGACGTTTGCAAAGGTTCGCCCCAGCGGCAGCGATGGCGCGCGCTTTGCTGTGCAGGTTTGCAGCAGCGATGGAGCCTCTTGCATGCGCGATTCACAGATCTCGTTGACGCAACAAATACAATTTGACCTCAAGGTGCCTCCGCTAATGATAAGAATCATTAACTTCAGCGGCCGCGCACGACGGCTTGGTTGAAAAGGTACAATAAACATCGTTTTGCGCCGTTTGTGTGCATGCTACGTAAAATAGGACGTCAGCTCTTTACCTGACATGATCGGAAAGACCTGCATTTTTAGATGATCAGGGAAGTTGATCCTGGGAAGGAGAAGTTCTTGTTCGGAATGTTTGAATCTTTTTGTCGCTACACTGTGTAAAAATAACGTCGCCGGCATCACGCAAACTGACGGTTACTGCTAGACTGAACTACCGCTCGAAACCAAGCTTGTTCCTTCCCCAGAAAGTGACCAAAGTCCTGCCCGACCCAGGAGGCAGAACACTCTGAACGAACTATTCCAAGCGAAGAAGCGTGCTGTACCTTCGTGCGAATGAAAGTCTTTTCATTTTTTAGTTGTTTTTTGCCGCTGAACTACGTCGTCCTTCAAAGTATTGTTCCATCTCGTCTTCAGCAACTTTATCCAAAATTTGTGATGGCACAGACAGATGCGCCAAGGAAGGAAACAAATGCCAATTTTCTTTTTTCTTTCTTTGGAAAAAAGGCAACACTAAATGACAATTTTCGTTGTTCGATTTTGAAAACGGGGGCAAAAAATAAATTTTTTTATTTAAAAATGGGTTTCTTGAGTAAAACACGGACGACTTACGAAGTCAGTTTTTCGAAAGGTCCAACACAGTTTTACTTGGGTCACGTACGTTTTGCGAAATGTTGCTTCTAATGTGCTTCTACTCAGCGGGCGCAAGGAAAACTGGAAATAATTTGTTTGCACAGCGTTTCTTGGGCAGAAACCTTGCCGATACACTACCCTACATAACGTAGGACTGGAGGCAACCGCTTTCATTTGTTTTCTGCACCGTGCACGCCCTGAACATGAAATTGAAAACTTTCCGGTTCGACGAAGGCGTCCGAAGAGTTCGTCTTCGTTCCTAAGAGTAAAAATCACGTACATCGTGTACGTTAGATAGATCCAAATAAAAAAATCGAATTAAAATAAGGGTGGAAGTTTCTCACCTCTGTAAATTCATCAGCATTGTCGAAAAAGTAAATAAGCTTACAAAAGAAAAAAAAATGGTTTTAGAGACCCGTGTCTTCAAAGTAGGTCTTTTGTTTTACAAAAGCTGTTTCATGGAATACTTTGGGTCACGCACGTGCATGTAGGCTAAAAAATGAAACTCTTAAAGATTTAAAGAAACGATGCATTCGTGTATCAAAGACAGGTTTTTGGGTTGCATTTCAGCAAATGTGCTCCTGTTATCAGATCTGAAGTTGGTGTACGGTTATAGTTGTGCGATAGCAGAATTGTTTGAAATGACAAAGAAATTTGCCCACCTGTTTTTGTACACAACGCTCTCTTTGATAACTACCACACTAGCTTTGTGTAACTTGCGTTGTTTTCCAAATTTTTAATGAAAATATTCCAAACATATCTTCTTCACTCCTTCGCACCAGCTTTCGAAACATTTTGTCCAACTTTCAGAACTTTTACTATACATTTTTCACAAGGTACAAAGCTTCAAAGACTTTTACCGACGCTTTACCAAACTTTGCTCGATTTTTTTATCTCGAAACCCAACCACCTTCCCTGCCCTAGCCAGCCTCGCGTGACCTTGAGTACAAGACTGCAAATGTAGGTACACGCTTATTCAAAAAATTCTAAGAACCAGAGACAGGTCAGCAACTTTCCCGCACATCTTTGTTGGCGAAAACATTTAAGCACAACCTTCTTTATTTCGGGATGCTTTGAAGCAGTTCTTCACCTTCTCTTCACTTTATGCCGTTCAATAATCTACACGACAAGAATGATTGTATTTGTTGGTCACTTGTAGCTTCAGCCCAGAAAGTAGCAGGTTCGGTCATCGGAAGGGTGTTTTGGGCAAATTTGACATGTTCCTATTAAATTTGTAGCGAAAAAGATTGTTTTCTCAATTTCGAAAGGGAAAAATGAATTTTACCGCTTTTGGTTCCTCCCTGAGAAATTAATTTGGCTGTCTCAGGAAAAATCCACTGTTGCCCCCCTGGAAGAAATCATTCCGACGCCCATGACGGGAGGCAGAACTTTACAGGTCGGGTCGGTGGTTGTGAAAAGAAGTGGGCAGCATTTTGTGCTTGCCTCATGTTACTGATCCCTGAGTGACAGCGTCATCAGATTGTGTGCTCTTGTATGTCAATAAAAATTTTGTGAGAACGTCGGATCTTCCCAACCTCCCAAATGTCAGAAGCCTTGTTCTCACCATTGGTGTAGTCTGGAAGAAGTGCATCGATTCAAACCATCAAGAGCGTTTGTTTGTAGGCATTATTTTGTTTCGACTTCAGGCGGCAGGAAGTTTTATTTTCTTATTGGTAAACACCGCTCACAAGATGAAGCAGCCAAGCACTGCCGCGCAAAGTTGAAAATAGAACTTAGCTTTGCAGAACTGTGCCACAACTTCTGTCAAAAGTGAGTTACCAAAGTACATACCGTAGCTGAGAACAAAACCGAAAAATAGAACTTTTACGACAAAGATGCCCTTTGAGAAGTCTTTTTCATCTCCCATATAATACAGAAGCGTAACGTGCATGAAAATCCATGTCTTAGGCACCGCATATACGGTTTCATTTGGATTTTGGTTCAAGCGTTGACGCGAATGGCGATCCTGTGGGAGCTAAATTGGCCAGAAACGCAGTTGAGGCGGTCCTGCAAAAACTACGTTTCCACAAGTACAGTGTGTTCTCTATAAGTGCAACTTGGTTCAACCCATTCGATGCTGGAGCACGTTCTTAGCATAGATAGAGAACTGCAGCTATGCACGTTCTCTGCAAAGATAGAGAATTGTATCGGTGCTTTTCCTTTTTTAATATATCACAGGGTTTTAATGATTGGGGTACAGACTTTATTTGAAGAAGGGATAACTGAAGATGTCTTCATAGACCTTGCTACTTTCAGGATAAAGAGACCTAACGTTGGCTTCTTTCCGCACGGAGACCTTCAGTTATTAAGGACCAATTTGCTAGCATCGTCTCTGCTTTCGTTTGGTTAGACCTGCAGCGCTGTGACTGATCCGTACCAGCTCCAGATGCTGCTAACTGTCACAGCGAAATTACTACTGATGTATGATGCATTGTGTGAACGTGTTGCAGCAAGGGACGTGATATGAGTTTCAAATAACAAAAATAGAAAATGATGAACGCAGAAAAGCTTTCCAAAAAAATGTGCTGCTTTGCAAAGTTTGACAATGTGAGGCGATCACCTTGCAGGAAAAAAGTCATCTGTGCAATAGCACAAATCTGAACAGTTTTTGTTGTGTCGTTGTCAGACGCACAAGAAAATAAATCAAGTTTCCGAAGCCCTTCCTCTGCAGGTGGTCGTCGTGAGAACTCCTGATCTTCCCAACCTCCCAAATGTCAGAAACCTTATTCTCGACACTGATATATGAGGGGAGGGGTGCCTCGATTCAAACCATCGAGAGCGTTTGTTTGTAGGCATCGTTTTGTTTTCACTTCAGACGGCAGGAAGTTTTATTTTCTTATTGGTAAACACTGCTCATAAGATGAAGCTGCCACGCACTGCCGCGCAAACTTGAAAATAGAACTTTGCTTTGCAGAACTGTGCCACAACTTCTGACAAAAGTGAGTTACCAAAGTACATACCGTAGCAAATGTTCGATTCTTTCATTAATATCGGCCTTTTCTTGTCTAAGTTCGTGATCTGCGCTATTTTAGAAACCATTTGATATAAACGCTCTTGTATTATCCGAAATCATTCCGTAACGTTTTAGATTAGCACACCTTGGCTTCCTTGCTCCCACGGAAAATGGTCTGCGACGAGGTGGGAAAAAACCGCATGTGAAAAAAAGTATTTGAATTCCAAAATTTAACACTTTATTTGTTGAATCTTTATTTGTTCATTCCACTGATAGTAGAGAACTCTATTTACTCCTGTTCTTTTATAAAATCAAACCTGATCGTAGTTCTGCATACTTCATTATTTTATTAAGCTCCCTTTCTCTGGAACTTCCTACCACAATACATCAATTATCTTGTAGCGTTTTCAGCGTTTAAAATCCGCATCGCCCGCTTTTACCATGGACAGAAATGCTATACTTGGCACTTGCACGGCTCAAATCCATCTGCCACCTCCTACGTTGCATGTTTGGTGTCGGTCACAGCCTTCTAAACAGGGTCTAGGACATTTCGGCGATGCCGTTTCGGTGGCGCCTATTCGACGACGCTGTTTCGGCGACGGGACGTTTCGGAGATGGTTGTCGCAGATGTCTTATACGAAAAAAGTGTGTTTTTGAAATACTTCATTGGTTAGACTGCAAAGGATGGATGTTTGATAAGCGTTTTTGTTGTCATCCTGAGGGCAGGTGCGGTTTCTCGTCCGCCGGAAGTTTGGAAAAGCTTAGTGCGACCGTGCGACCGTGCGACAGTGCGACCGTGCGACCGTGCAACCGTGCGACAGTGCGACCGTGACCACGTGTGGAAGGAAATATGGTTTGTGACGTTTCTTTCTGCTGGCATGAGGCGTTTGTGAGTCTACACAAAAGTAAAGCCTGGACAGCAAGTATTTCTTCAGCTTTCGCGTAGTTATTCTAATTGCACTTCACAGCTAATTCAAGAGTATATTCGTTCTTTCTTTCTGTGGGTGTACGAATCTATTCGTACCACCAATCCCTTGCCAACAGTTGCTTCCCGGAGTGCGAACTCCTGTTCCAGCAGCGGGATGCCAGATATTGCCTCTGGGCGAAAGCGTACACGCGTTTGGCGGAGCGGGATGCCAAGTTGCTCAAAGGCAAACTCCAACTCACATACTAGAATCAAATGCCAAGTAAGCTTTTTCTTTAGACGTCTGACAAGCTTTCTTGGTCACCTTGGCCATGAATACCACCAGTAAGAATTATTTATTTATTACATTATAGATAAATATTTGTTCAGTCTAAGAAGTCAAGAATTCAATATTTTTGCTAAATTTGCCATAGATAGTAAGCGAAGGTTTTCAATTGAAAGCTGTCTGCATCCAGAAATTCTTGTTTGATTCTTTTTGTACAGTTACGTAACAAAAGGCATAAGTTCGCAGTCAGCAGTGTTGCCATTTTAGCTGCTAAATTTTGCAGGATTTTCTCACTGTTAGCTGTAAAATAATCAATCTAGCAGTTAGCTAATTTTCTAGCAGGATTTTACCAATCGTTTGGCAGGTTTAGCAGGTAACAAATTCCTGACCAAAAACCTATTCTAAGAGTTTTTCAAGATTAACACTTTACACCTTCTTCATCAAAAAATATACGTATCTTCTTCATGACGTTTTTAACTGGGTAACACCAGTGGCGATTCTAAAATGAAAAAACTGGAGGGGGGGCACCGCGGGGCCAAGGACGAAAGTGGCGGCCAACATAAATGTCTCTCCTGCATGGTGATTTTCCGTTGTAATGAAGATTGATTTGCTTTGATTAACCCTATTAAACCCAACATAGGCTTGTGATTATCGTCAGAACCGTCGTCAGAAAGTCTTCAAATCGTTTAAAAGTTTGCTGGCTGAAAGTTATTTGCTGTATATGTCAATCAAACGAACTTGAACATGAAATTCAGCACAAAACTGGAGAGCCAGGCAAAAATCTGGGGGGCGGCATAGCCCATCCAGACCCCCTCAGAACCGCCACCGAGTAACGCCAGGACAAAGCACAGCCATCTGCCTGCAATTATTTGGAATTTTTATTATGATGCAAAGAATCTCCTTCAAGCAGATGATTGTATCATGATAACAAGAAATTAATTAGATAGCTTGGTCAAGCCTAAATTATTTGCTTGTGTGGTTAGTGAGCGCGTTAGGTTGAAAGGCAACATTGGTAGAATATGTTTTTATTCCACGACACGATATTTCCAAGTGATTCAGTTACGCTAGTAAGTAGTACTGTCTGGTAAAAAACTTCCTGGCAAACCGAAGCTCCCAAAAGTTTCGACTAATGTAATGCAACACAAAGTTACAAATACCAGACTTAGAAAGTTGTAGAGCTGAAGCTATGCTCAGATTGTTTATCGCTGAGCATTATTCTACTGTATAAAAACATGCAATCATTTGAAAAAGATCGTCAAGAACTGTATGTCATACATAAAATGAGGCAAGCTGCAGTTCCGTTGCTCGAAAAGTGAAAATGTTGACTGATAGAAAATTGTGGGCCGAAAAGTGTGTTGGCCAAGATCGGCATTTTCAGCCCATGCTTATTGAGACGGAGTGCAAGACGAAAAAATGAGTATATTGTATAACTTTATAGGTTTCTTTTACTCATATGAAAAATGACAATTTATTAACAGAATTTCACTGCTTTTAGCAGATTTTAGCTGAAAATTTGTGACAAGACCTTTAGCAGAATATACCAGTTTTTTGTGACACGATTTAGCAGATTCAGGTCACAACCATCTGGCAACACTGGGAGTCAGAAAGATACACTCAGACTGCCATGTCACGATGCGAATTGGACAGAGCATACAGAGAGTAAAGCTAGAGACACGGATGCCTTGCCCACACACTTTATAATTTAACAGGTGTCGACATGTTTTTTTTTACTTGGGGCCCCGCGCTCTTGAAGTGGTACGGGCCCCGCGCTACCTTAATCCGGCACTGTTTTGTGTACGTGTTTTAAAATTCGCGGCAGCGCACGCAGAGCCGCCCCACCTCGTGCTTGTCGGCAAGCATCCACATCTTTCGTTAATCTTTGACGATCAAGGGTTAAGAAGAAAAAATAACAGCAGAATGAAAGAATTAGATCGGATTTCATGCGCGGATGATCAAGGGTTGTAAGCCGAGAAAAAGGTCTGTGTTCGGTTTTCAAAGGCATGTATCTTTTCTTTTGAAACGCAATCGTTTTTCCGTCATAAGTATGTACGTGCGACTTCCGTTTTGGAAAAACTAGACGAACACTTTCAAACCGTAAATCTTACGATGATCGCGATCTTGTGAACAACATGCAATACGGCGTTCACCAGCCCTTACAAGCTGAAGCAAATCGAAGGAACTTCTGAAGAGCTCTTGACCGAAATAGGTGGTATTCTTTATGACGTCATCCTTTTTGCAACGTCTACTAGCTAGACTACTAGAGCTTTACTGATACCCATGAAGCGCTGATAGTGTCCACCTACACGAGCTTGCGATACAGACATCCATAACTTTCCTTCACGTTATAATAGACCTGGGTCCAGTGGCGATTCTAGAATTAAAAAAGTGGGGGGGGGGCACTGCGGGGCCAAGGAAAAATGTAAGGGGGACAACATAAATATCTATCCTGCATGGTGACTTTCCGTTGTAATGAAGATTAATTTGCTATGATTAACCTTATCGAAGTATCAAACCCAACATAGGCTTGTAAATATCTTCAGAACCGTCACCAGAACGTCTTCAATAGAGGGGGCTTTACGTATGCGCAGAGGTGCTTCACATTCTAAAAATTGACAAAAACTGCACTGATTTGCAGTGTTTCATATTTCAATTTAGGGGCTTGGAACTTCGTTTGGGGAGATAAACCCACCAAAGCCCACCCCCACCGTGGCGACGGGACTGAATATTGTTAAATATCACCTAGCGTTATTGTTCACTAGAGACACCTAAGCGCCACAAGATGCCATCGCACACTTGCACTGCTGTGTCGAATATTCTTTGCTGAACATGCAACTTCCACAGCACTACACTCTCACATGTAAAACGAAACACCATTTCCCGTACACAATTGTGCCAGTGCCGGCCCCACATGAACGAAAACAGCGGCATAAAGGTGACAACAATTCACATAAAAGCGAAATGGTTCCAACAATGAATAACATCCTGACACAGAGACAGGTATTCTGTTGATAGCCAACTATTTTCGTCAAACTATTCTTACTACAAAGCAAGAATTTTTTAAATAAACCATCTGCCATCAGATTAGTGACACTGACTCATCCCTTTTTGTGGTAGCTTACGATCATTTTGTGAGTGTGATGTATCAATAACAGTGTTATGCAACTACTATCCCAAGTGTAACGCCCATATGCAGCGTGGATAGGGTAAGGACTTTTCAATGTTCTATGCGGTTAACAACAGCGAGGTTTCGGCACCAGTCGAACAGTTGCACGTAAAGTAGCATAGCCGCCGCAAATAGCAATGTGTGTATCGGCGTTTTGGGGGGTGTACCTGATAGCAAGATGCAACAGCAGGCATAAAACTAGCTCAACAGAATATTCCCAAACAGTCGTTCATTGTAATAATCACACTAAATTTTCTGATCCTCCTCAATAACTGACTTTTAAACCCTACGTTAATTTAAAACAGTGATTCTCAACGGGGTCCAGGTGGTCCGCCTATCTACAGAGAGTTCCTTAAATATTTGATAAAACGTTCACTGACATATGTGCAATGCAGTTTCGACTAGTTGTTCATGAGGTGTTTTCATAACAAAGTGGCCCATCGGATACTTTTTAAAAAGATGGTCCATGGGCCAAACAGGTTGAGAACCACTGATTTATGACTCTTTTGTCATAAGGGAGACACGCACTCAGGGCTGACCTTAAATCGATGCAACCGACGCAGCTGCATTGGGCCTCGCGCCATGGTGTTTGGGGAGATTGTTCATTTTTGCCAGATACAGCTTGCGCTTGAGAATTCAGTAGAAACGCCATGTAAATTTCACTGTTGACAAAGAACGCTCTCGTCAGAGCTAGCGAATTTCCTCTCGAACGTTAGCAAATGTGCTCATTTCTCGTGTAGGTGCTTTACTGTTTATCTGCGCTCTACCACGATCGTAATACGGTTGACTGAACACGATGACGTCATAAAATCACTGCTCAGAGGGGCCCCGCGCCTAGGTCTTGCATTAAGCCCCGCACTTGCTAGGGCCTGCCCTGCACGCACCGCCTCAAATAAACCAAAAGAAACAGTTAGGCAAATAGACAATGAGTCATATGATTGTCACACAAATTCCTGCACAGCCTGCGTCAGTATTTCATATCAGCATCAACGCAGTGTAACTTAATCCTATCGTGTCGACTGTCAAATTCATCAACGAAGCCATCTAAATCTATTTTTCAGCTCGTACGCTTTCAATAGAAAGTAGAGCATTGCTACTCAATCGTTCACTGGTCATGGATTTTCTGAGAAATGTTTTCACTAATTTCATTTTTGAAAAACTTTTCTCGCATGAAGAGTTGGTGACGAGAAGAGTTACAGCTATTAGTAACAACCTGTATAAACAATCAAACGCATTTTTCAAAGGAGCTTTAAACGAAATAAATTGTTCGAGCGATGTGGGCAGCTGCGACTCTTTCAGTAGCAAATTGTTTGCCAGAAGTATTTCATATTTTAAATCATTTTCACTAGTTCAATATGCATTTGCGAATTCTTTAAAGTGTTCTTCTGATAGAAATCTTTGAACTCCGCTTGAAAGAGCTGAAATGCCGGAAAGCATTGCCCCTAAACAGGCCCGTAACCAGATTGGTACGCTAGGAGGGGCAAAGAGTTTTCTGAGAGGGGCCCAAATTTTTAAAATTATATCCAGTAGTTCTAAACTGTATCCAACACATTTTCCAGGGGACGAAAAAAGTTTCAGTTCACAAAGCATTACAAAAAGTCGTTACAAACTTTTATGTGGTTGCAGGACATGTATGGGTAGACTTAAACTGAAGTCACGAACCATTTCCTTAAGATGCTTCGAAGTCATATACACAAAGCAGCAGAACACAAGCCTACAATCAGGATAAATTCGGATAAATTAACTGACCCCAATTCTTAATGCTGTCGCTGTCGCAAACATTTTGCTACTGGAGCAAACAACAATCTGCTGACAGCAATATCATCCAGTTCTACCTCACAATGAAATGCACGATAGATCAATATTCTCATTTCTGCGACTGTTTCTTAGCTTCAAATTGAAACTTTCACCACCGCGATCGCGGTCTGACTACATTTCACGCAGGATCCGAGCAATCACTGCCACTGGCATACATGTCATCATCAACATCTCCCATCACCCGGCCATCAAACCCAACAACCCAGCTTTTCATGCATTTGGGAAATATTTAGGCTAATGTAGGCAAGAGTGCTTCTAAATTATTATTCACAATTTTGCTTGCTGAACGTTATCTGCTGTGTATGTCAATCAAACGAACTTTAACATGAAATTAAGCAGAAAACTGGGGGGACCAAGCAGGTGGCCAGCCAATAAACTGGGGGGGTCAGGCCCACCCAGGCCCCTCCTTAGAATCGCCACTGCCTGGGTCACAGGTCGACGTGGACGAAAACACGTGTGGAGCTTTGTTGTAGTGTATCTCAAAACTTTTCTACACTCGCGCAAGGGGATAACAGCAGCTCCAACTTCGCTGTGAACACGTGAACACACGAAGTCGCGAACAACGCGGTGCAGAGCATGCCAAGATGACTGCAGCCCGTGAGAGGCCGTCGTTCGCTGTCGCGTGACCGCTTGTCAACGCCGAAGTGCAGTTTTGTTTGCGCAAGGGGACCTGGCGCAGATCCGCGCTATTATCTGCTCGTGAACCAGGGCCTGTCTTTGGCACGCGGCAACTATCAGCACTTTAATTAGTGATGTGTTGGTACAGTAGTAACCGAGCTGCTC
>Ga0210059_1002243_pt1 | contig 30084 bp, 24 predicted proteins | sample Ectturendosymbi2_FD_188042 | JGI IMG/M metagenome (GOLD analysis project Ga0210059, IMG submission 188042) | Ecteinascidia turbinata endosymbiont from Florida, USA - Sample 2 (SPAdes) (version 2) | ecosystem: Host-associated > Tunicates > Ascidians > Unclassified | place: Key West, Florida...
ATGAAAAATTATGTCTATAAAGGCGGCAATCGCCCAGGTAGCAGTCGTCTTGATAAGAGTTTAATTTTTCATGTTCTGCTTGCAATTCATTCCCTGTACTATCGATATTGCAAGGTTCCAATTGTTTGCTGTGTCAAACCACCCCAGATGACATCAATTTGCTGGCATTAAAAAGCTTCAAACCTCGAAAATAATTTACATCTACGTCCCATGTTTCAAGCAAGCTGTTGGTATATAGCTCTCCACGACACCACTAATTTGTTTTTCGCCACTTTTTAGCGTCGATCATGTTCACCAACAACCAACGAAACAGTTTTTAAACAAAATTAGCTCGAAGCAAGGAGACCGACCTTCACATCGAAAGCGTGAGAAAATGCCAGCACTCGATCAACGCAGAGATATTGCGCACTACCCGCCTGTACTATTTTTGAATGGTTTTCAGAAGTGTCCGAAGCCCTAATTAGGTTCACTGGGCATTCCGTTTTCGCTTGTCTTCAGCAGTTAAAACTATTTTTAAACTTCATTTTTTGCTTCAAGGGCAACAAAAAGCCTTGAAAAGTGACAAAAAAGCGCTACAAAAACTTTGACGAAAGACGAAAATGGCGCAAAAAAGTTGAAAAAAGACTTAAAATCTCAACGCAAAATGTGAAAAAAGACAACAACATCGTAACTAAACACCAGCCGCAACTATTCGAAACAACAGACAACCTTGTCAACGCGCTGCTTTTTGACTCAATCATGCAGCTTTTAAGGTCTGCAGCAGTGTTTTCAACCATATATTTGACTATGCAAACTAATGAAGAACGTTACTAGTTCCACGTTTAATTCAACACCAGACAAAAGAAAGTTTTACTGTATATCCAAATGTAGCAGCGCACCAAAACAAACAACACCAAGACTTGAATTCGCGCGATACAGATCACCGAACATTTGTGGTTTATAAATTGTTGATGACTTCCTGGCATGTACAAATGAGTTACAGTTCAATAATAGCAACTGAACGACATGGCTGCAGCGAGTTACAAACTGAAACTTGACGCCATTGTTCAAACACAATACGCGTTTGCAGCTTTTTTGAAAATGCCAGTAGTATAACTTGAGAAACCGTTTTTCAGGCTTTAGCATTCTTCGTTTGCACCTCGATTCCCTTCAGCAACACAGTTATGTCATGCATTCGTCAGCAACCGTTTCTTATTTCTTAACAATCTGTATAAGCTCATAAGGAAAAATTGTGTAAGTTACAGGCAACAACACTTTTTCAATCTGCTTTCCTTGCAATTTGAGGTCTGTCCTTATTTCGAAACTATCATCTATTAGAGGAGGGCCCCCCCTCCTCCCCGGATCCTCCAGCACCGCAACTGCTTTGCCCAAAAGGACAAGTCTCTTTGTACAAAACAGCGGCCGATTCGTTCAACTTTTGACCAAGTTTTGATAATTCGCAGCTTTATTCGATAAGCAAGCGCAAGACATGTCGGGTGACCCATTCGCGCAATGTACAAGTTTTGTTATGATACTCACTGCAAGTTTTTTGCAAAAAAATTTATAATATAAATTTTCTATTCGAAAACATGAAAATAAATTTTTTTAAACAAAATATTTCTTGACGAAAATTTTTTTTCGTTACGGAGTCAAACTCCGCCAACGAAATGTATCCCTTTGAAGTTTGTGAATAAACCATGTTTTAAATTCATATGCTGCATTTCGGTTTTAGTGCAGTTGTTTTCATTCTAGATGGGTAAGCAAGTTGAGCAATAAATTAATAGTTTAACAACTGTGCTTTACATATTTGTTTTGACAGGTACTTTTTTGAGATCTCACCAGGGCTCATTATAAGTCCTTAAAATGCAGTGAATGCAAAAGCAGCCGAGGACCCTGGACCCCACTTGAAGCTACAGCATTCTCCCATAAGCCCTGTGGGCATTTGTCTTGTTTGTCATGAAAAAATGTAGCAAGATTAACTGTATGCATTATAAGCTGTAACTATAAGAATCTGAATCTATTAAGTACTGGAAAATTGGAAGCAATTCTTATTTCGGTCATGTCAGAGTTATCCAGTGTTACAACAGACACATTTATAGCCTATCTGATTATATGAACAAAGATCATTGTGATGTAAACTAAGAAATCCACAGAAATGTACAACAAACTCTGTTACAAGCGTTATTATAAACAAGCATGATGACCTCTCCTATTATGGTTGCGGTCCAGTTCTAGTATTCCGCGTTCCACCTTTGACGTATCTCCACTGCGCTAAGGAGACTATTCTAACTGTAAGTTGTGAAATGCAAAGACATCTTTCAAAATGTTTCAATTCCTGGCATGTATTTCACAATTTCCGCTTGCCATAACAACAACCATAATTTGAAATAGACTTCAGCAGTGAAAAACACATTAGACTTCGTTGAGAGAACGCAACGCAAGATACTGTGAAAGAAACAAGGCTAATGATGATTTAGTAGATAAAATGATTTAGTAGATAAAATCTGCCCTAAACAATATCTTAAAGCATATGAATATAAAATATGGTTTGTTCACAAATTTCACTGGGAAACACTTCGTTGGCGGAGCTTGACTCCGTAACGAAAAAAATTTGTAATGAAATTTTTTCTGGAGAAACAATTTCTGTAATAAATTTTTTTTAGTTTAAAACAATTTGGCAATTGAAATGATTGTTTGAAAAACAGACTTTCTTTCATTTTCTTTATTTCGTTATTTTGAAAAGAAAACTTTTATCGCAAAAATTTGTTGTGAAAAGAAAATTTTACAGTTATTTTATTCAAATATAACAAAGTATTTACATGGCGCAAATGGGTCACCACAGTCATGAACCAAATTAAAACCCTATTAGAATAAGAACTGAGGACGCCCATGCAGTTGCCGAAACATATACCCTGTTAAGTCAACGTGACCGATTCTTCATCGAGAAAGGACTCCTTTCAATGGACAGAAGTTCAATAAGCGAAAAATTTACCGCAAGAGCTTGCATCATATATGAATGCTGTGCGAATTTCTAAGCTATGGCGAAGTTTGCCACGCAGTCCAATCCAATTACCCAAGGTTTGAGATGAAAATTTGAGCCAAATTATGCAAGACAATTCAAATAAGTTTTCAAATAAAAACTCTGTGCTGAAATTACTAAAAAGACGTCAGAAAAAGTCTACTTGCAAACTGCGATCACTGTTCGCACTGCAAAATTGTCAGCTAAAGCGGGTTTCGCTTCAATCAAAACGCTCACCTCAGAAAAGCTGTGAAGAAAAGCATGCCGTTGTCGGCGACCGCGAGCGCTATCACGTAAACTCGGTATATGTCCGAGAGGATTTTCGCTGAGCCACGACGCTTGTTGAACAGCAGCAGTATGGAGAAAGCGTTGCCTGAAAATGGAGACGAAATCCACAGTTAAAACCTCTAGGTTTGGTGCAAGCTTTGGAGAAATCAGCCGAGCGTGTTGTGCTTTCGTGGCTTGGCGGTGACTCAGACCTGCACATTTCTATACTAGTATTCAAGTAGGCTAACTAGTCTCCACAAAGGCGAAGCAATTGAATCAGTCAGCAAGTTTTTTTAGTATGAAGTCGATTTCACGTAACAGTTTCCCATCGTCAATCCTTAAATGTTATAGGACTGAGGGTGCGCAATGTTACGTGAAATCGATTTCCAAATAAAAAATTTGCTGCTTGATCCAACTGCGTCGCCTTTGTGGTGACTGGTTGCTTGAGATGAAATCCTTTGTAAAAAATATTTGTTTCAGGCGGAACAGCAAAGTTCGGGAGGTCGAGTCACGATGTGAGTGCTGGTCTGAACATGCCATGGTCTAAACCACTGGTTCACAGCCATTCCCATTTCATGAATGACGTTTTTTGTCACCGTACGTCAAACTTTAACAATTGAGATGCAAACATACTGGGAAAACGGAACAGTTTGAAGTAGGTTCTACCAAGTCGCTTCTGAAATGGTAATTTCGTGGCAAGCGAATCTAATTAAAGTCGCATTGTTTCATTCTCATGGGTCTGAATTCGTGCAGTTGCGTGCTGCTTTGTTTGCGAATAAGCTTTCGTGAAGGTTAGCGTTGGGAAAAGTATCTTGCAGTATAATTGACGTTCAGGACCTGAGGACCTATATCATTATTTGGCAACTCAACTTTATGTCGTAACTTAAACGCAACTAACGAAAAACCAAATCGAAAATTCAAAATATATATTTGCTATATTTTCGGCAGAATATACAGTGTGTTTATTTTCAATCAGCCATTTAGACATGTTGTGTAGGTCTTAAGGCGGCTTCACACAGAATCCGGTTACGGCTTACGATCCGGCTTATGGCCAACGGCAGTCTTCCCACATGCAGCAGGAACACCATCACCGACAACACCGGCAATCCGGCTCACTTAAAGTAATTTTAAGTAAGCCGGAAGCCGGTCGAAACCGAGAAAATTAACCCTTATGCGGCCAACGGAGCTTGTGTGAAGACTGCAAGAACCAGAACTGACTGCCGTGAACAAAACAAAATTTCCTGGCTTATCTCCTTCGACAGGAACCAAACCTGCGGGATGCGAAACTTGTCGTGCAGCTAGTACAGCTGGGCAATGCAATTTTAGCACTGTACTATTTCACATCTTGCCGCCACTTACCTAGTTCAGAAACCGTGCTGTTACTAGTTGCAGCACCAGCGGGCATGTATCACCACCTTATCGCTTTTTTCATTCGCAATCATTTTTGTACACTCTTCGACAAACAGTGGGTTCTTCTTGATAAGATCAAAGCATTTGAACTAAAATTGCGTGTTTTGTTTTTGAAAGACGAGTGCGAACTGACATCGAATAGAAAGTCCTTCTGTCTGAAGACCGATGCGTCCAGCATTTTTCAACAGAAATGTTTTACTGACAACGTTCCTTAAATGATAACACCTGCCTGATCAGATGCAGGCATTTAAGCGTTCCTCGGGTGCCAAGCCAACGTCGTTGAAGGCGCGGCGTGTAGAAAACGGATGAAAAACTGAACGAACACATTTAAAAATTGCTGTACGTTTATCGCGTTTCCAAACCATTTCTTTGCCGCATTCATATCTGGTTCACGAGATATTGCTACTGCAAGCAAACGCCTTGCATCAGTTCGTTTCATTCAATTCCTTGCACATCCATACGTTGATCAAATTCGCGTGGAAGCAATAAATCGATACGATTGTATGAACTTCTGTCACGTCAAGTCTGCTTCATGTTATTCCACCTTGCGGTATAATAATAAGACCTTGTTTCATAGATTCCCATTCAAGATGTAGATGTACACCGCTCGGACAGGAAACCTGCCGATGATGGACTCTGGCGTGCATATGATTTGACATTGTGAAAGGTGTGTACGAAGTGACCTGAACTTGATGAGAAATCGATATTAATCTGACAGTGGGAATTCCGGCTGTCACTCAATGCAAAAAATAAATTGCAAAGCGAAGCTTAAGCTGTGACATTTTTTACGGCCAGTGCGATTTTGGACTGAAACATTCCTTGTGTGATCAGGGTACGGGGTTTACAGTCGGAACGGTTTGTCAAACACCGGATTGCTGAGATGCACTACCCTGGTAACAGGAAAACAACGCTTTCTCTTACTTTCGCCCTCTCCTCGAAGACGAACTTTTCACCATTGTCTGAAATGATTTACCCCGAGCAGATCCACTGCTGTAGGCTGGTGGCTTTCATTGCTTGAAGCATTGTTAAAAAATTGAAAAATTATAATCAGTTGGCTTAAAATTAATTCTGCAGTGGTTGCAAATGCACTTTGTCTTCTACAATCTCGCACGCCCCCACCCACCCCCGCCCTATTGTGAAACAACGATTGCGACGCACATTCGCGCAGTTTGTACTGCGTCAACGTACCTTCAAGCAATCTTTTGTGCGAGTTACCGAGGGTTTCAAGCATTTTATGTCGTGAAATTGTCCGATTCTTTGCAAAGTCGCAGTCTGCCATAAAACAGACAGCAACAGTTAAAACCTCATCTGAACTGTGCCTCGCTTAAACGCAACAACAGCTTTGGCATCGTTGCCGTAATCTTACGCTTTACGTATGCGTCTGGCACGAAACGCGCACCATTATGCGGGGCGAAAATCTCTCCACCGTTGCCGACTCGCACGAGAGGTTTTCGCACTTCCAGATTAAAATGAAAAAACTTATATGGGAACGAAATAAAGTTCATTAGAGGATTTTTGCGTTACAGCGCACACGTTTGAATATTCGATAATTAATTCTAGTAAGAGGGTAACCGCTTTGGTTGCAACTCGTACTGCATACAGACACTGATGCGGATGGTACGAAACATGGAAAACTGTACAAAGATGCTCCTCGTTTTTTCTAATAACTGAGAACAGTGCGATTTGTTCCGATTGTTCGTTAAAGTTGCACGTTGCCGGTAAAGTAGCACGTTGCCGGCAAAATCAGAACTCCCAAATATTTCGCAGAAAATTTTCAGCACGAGTGGTTGGTGTAAGTTCATTTCAACAGATGATGAAAAAAACGTGCACACAGTGCTGTACCGTGACGGAATGACTGAAAAATCAACATCGTTCAGAATCAAAACAATAAGCAGTCATCTTTTTCCGTTGCACGCTGTGGTAGTTCGGGCCTTGCAGAATCAGGAAATTCTTGAAACTTCGCACGTGATGAATGACTAAACACCGCTTGCTTGTTGGATTTGGTGTGTGACCGCAATCGTGTATGGCAGGCGCACCTGCTCACATGCGGCTGCTCACAGGCTGCGCCTGGCATACTCGGTAAACACGCGTAGTGTCAATGCAACCACTCACTAAAAATCGTTACGAATTGCTTAAGTACATCTAATATATAAGGAGTTATGTATGTTGCCTGCAGACCATATTCAAAACAATTTTCTCCCCTTAATAATTTGAATCTTTCTGATTTGGTCAGCTCTGCGGAGATAATAAACCCTGTCCAGGGAAGGTCCGGTTGGAGTCGGGAAGATCGCGGGAACCTTTGTGCCAGTCATTGCTTTCGAAGGAGATCAGCGTAACTCTGCTTCATCGTGCGGCTTCAAAACATAGGGAATTTTCGTGATTTTTGGTGGAAAAGCAGAATATAACATTGCGGCTATGTTGACTGCAGAAAGTCATATATTTTGCCAGAGCGTTCCGCATCCTCTTTTTTGATGGCAAAAATAAAGTTGGACAAGTGCACTTCACGCTCGGTCTAAACTTAGTGACGCGCACGATGCATGTAGCCTAAAATGTCAAACGGAACAGAGAAAATTTTTATGTGTTTTTTTACGTTTTTCTTCTCTGAAGAAAGACTCGGCCGTACGGTATGGCATCGTTCCTCCTAATTCTATTTGTGTTGACAAGTTTTTGCCGAAAAGATAGATTCTTCATCATTTTCTAATCCGTTTGTCTCAAAACCGAAACCTTGTTTCACACCTTACAGGCGAAACAAGGGAGTATTTTAGAAAGACACCGTTTCGTTGGAAACTTTTTTCAAAGCAAACCAAGTTATTCGTTTTCGAGGATCAAAAATAGTCAGCCGGTTGCCGGCTGTCCATGACTGAGGTGATATGGAAGTTAAACAAGCAGTCTCTAACTTCTATCAAAGTACAGCGTTCAACAATGGCAGTAAAGGGTTTTCAGGTGATCAGCAAAAAACGTAAAAACGACGTTTAAAAGTATTGTTAAAAATTACACAAAACTGCGAGTATTTCGACAAATGCCGCAACAAAGCAAACTGCGGCTGCTTTGATTTTGTATCCGGACCAATCAACGATAGTAGCGCGTTCGGGATTCGGAGCATAGACCCCCAATCGGGACAAATTTTTGACAGGGCAAAAACCAGGGGTACAATTGAAGAGCTTTGTTAAACACAATACTATTTGATGCAAACCACAAATCGCGACTTGTTTGGAACAAAGAATGTAAACATACGCCACGCATTTAAAGTTTTCGCCGCACTTTGGAAAAGTATCCAACTTCTTTTTTCGTACATTCAAAATGTAAAGAAATTAGCAACGAATGGCAGTTGAAACCAGCGGCGGATCTAACCAGTAAGTTTAGGGGGGGAGGCGATTTCAGTAACATTTGGCAGTCAAGTCTCATTACGGGTTCACTACTGAAGTATACTTCACAACACTGCTGTGACAAAACAATGGACGACAAAATGGCCTTACATTGCGAAAGCTGTTTTACGAATTGTACAAAATCACGGTGAATAAAGTTACTTTCTTAGATTTTAGGGTGCGCGAACACCCCAATCGCCCTCTCCCCTTGGTTGAAACAATATAAGCATGCTGCCGAAACGTGTTTAAAATATCTCGCAGTGCTAGTGAAATAAGTGTCGGCACAGCCTGATACTATTTGGGTGAAGCGATAGCAGTTAGTTCTTGAGAACCTGCCTTCTATAAATGCATTCGTTGCAATACATGCAAGCTGTTTACATATTATAAACGTAGCCCTCAAATTTGCAAATGGCAAATCGCAATTTCAAGTTACAAACTTCTGATAACAACCGATCAAGAATGCTTTCTGATTTATCAACAATACTTGGAATTATTTAGTTCAATGCATAATGATGTTTTTTCGTCAAGAGCAACGGACTCGAAAGTGACTACTCGGGCAACGGTACCCGCTCGAGAAGGTCAACGAATGTTTTGACCATTTTGCATAATTTATGTCCATATCGTCTGTACAATAGCTGCAGATGCATGGTCTGTTGTTTAACTACAGTAGATGTAATGATACACTTATCAGCAATTTGACAGGCAAGTCGCTTACCGCAAATACCAACGGCTGAAACCGAGACGAACAACCACATATAAAGTTTGTTACGCTGATGGATTTCAACACACTGGCTCAGCAGGATTGTTGTGTTTGCTATCTCCGAGACGAGAGAATTGTGTTCTCGAGCTTCCATTCCGCCGGGTTGGCTGGCTCAGGTCGTAACACTAGCAAAAACATTGGCAGAAAACTAAAATAAAAAACAAAAGCAACTTTAGTAGTGATAACTAACAAGACACGTTTTCCAAATCGCGTAGCACATTCCCTGAGCTTGATTCTTTCTGCAACAACTCATTTCAACTTCAGTAGCAGGTCACACTGATCAGCAAACTCATCACTTTTTTCTGAATTTTCCTTCAGCCCACTGTTCTGGCACACAACTACGGTATTCCCACAGCTACGCCCGAGTGACTTGGCCTGCAGCAAAGCGCAAGGTTTGCGCACGCCCAGTTTGCGATACGCGGCTTACCGCCGTTACAAATCTCACGCAGGCGCGACATCACCCACTTCGACTTCCAAGCGGTTTGCGCCGAATTCATCACGAAGGCCTCTGCCTCTTGCATTCGTCAGCACGGCACGCGACCTTTTCACGGACAGCGTTGGGCAACACCAGCACCCGCCAGCACTCAATGCTTCCGTCGGCGCAGCGCAGGCCTGTTCCTATAGTGATGAGGTGATGTACACGCAAGGTTGCAGGCCGCCTTTGGAGTGATCGCGAAAAAATTTGATTTCACTTTGCGCTGATGGCAGGTGAACACGATGCGGTTGGTTGACCAGGTGACCGCCATGGTCCTTCATCAATCCTAGTGACATTCGTGTTTACATTAATCTGCTATTTTTATTTTGCCATTGTGTTTTCATTTATTCTGATTTCCACTGACAATTGTTTTCCTTATTGTGCAATGGCTCTCAGTATTGTTTCTGTTTAATAGCTGAGTCATAGAAAACGATAATAAACTTGAAACTTGTCTGAATCAGTGGCGTAGCCAGCCCAAAAATTTGGGGGGTAAAATGTTTGATTTCAGGCGAATAACACCATTTTGTTTGGAAAAACGCCTCTCAAAGCTCAAAATGACTATATGTTCTAAAAACGTGGGAGGGGGCATGGCCCCTTTGGCCCCCTGGCTACGCCTATAGTCTGAATGAATCTAGCTTCACCGATTTCGATGTTTATTGTGATCAGATGATATTGCAAGAAACAAAGTGTTTTAAATGTAAAACTACTGTAAGTCACAATTCGACCCCCGCCTCGAAACAAGAACTTGACGTCGACTTCCTTCTCAATACTAACACAACGATTCGAGCCGTATAAGCGCATCGCAACAAAACAAGGATCGCCATCTACGGAAGCCCTACAGCAGTTTGTTTACGCAAGACTACCTTACGTGCCAGGAGTGCTGTCAATCACACGGGCCTGTGTGAAAGCTGCTTCCGAGCACGAACGACTGATGACGTCATCTTGTCTTGATCTAACTAGGTGCTGGCATCTGAAGCACCAACATTTCGCTTTCATCTCACAGATGTTCCGCACTGCGCATTTCTCTAATGGACTTTCTCTGATCGCTTCGCTATTTCCCGTGCTGCTCCAGACTGACGAAGACAGACTCTTGTCGGTGCGACCTGATACAACGCAGGGTCCACAAGAGTTGTCGTTTCATAGGTTTGACGTCGATTAGCAAATTGAAACTGGAATAATTATTCTGGACGTACGTAATGCTTCAGGTCAGTTACCGAAAAGAAGACAAAATGGTTTAGCTGTCTTCACGAAGAGAGAGTGCAGTATTTATAGCAACAGTAACGACTTGACTTTTTTTCATAGTATGTGGAAGACCGAAAGTAACGTCGTCTGTCAACCATAATGAGCCACTAGGCAGGAACGACGGTGGATTCCAGAGAAAAAAAATTGTTGGATACTGAGAGAAAAGTAGGTGAAAGTGAAGCGAAATGAGTTCCAGATTTTTTTAGTTCTTTTTCCAAAATTTTGAAACGTCGTTTTGCCGGAAAAAAAACGTTTATTTGGCCTGCGATCTTCCGAAAGCGCCATTGGCGTGCTGTTGTTAGCGTTTGAACAACAACAAGGTGCAGTTGGTCATGTCATCAATCTTATGTGCGCGGCGCACGCGGCCATCTCTCCGATCTATCCCTAGCAACCAGCAAGACATGTGCGGGCAAAAGTCATATCAATAGACATTAAGTTCGAGAGACTGGCAGCAATCTTGAAGCGTATTTGCAGCAAAGTCGAACTTTGTTCGTTTAGGTTATAGGCCTACACGTTTCTGCGCAAAATCAATAATACACACTCTAGAACAGAGGTGCTCAGATTTGTTCAGCACGAGAACTACTTATAAAATGAACAAGTCAAAATGATCCATCTACTGCAAAACTGCAAAACATATATTTAACTTAGAATTATTTTTCCAATGAATGTTGATGTGCCTTGCATACCCACATGAGACAATATTGCACAACACAATTAACTGTGCACATTTTTTGTCATTACCTGACTTTACTCTGATGGCTTGCACTGAACGGAATCAGCCAGTGTACTAATGCCATGCGATCTACCCAGGGTCGTAACGAGGTTAGATGGCGCTCGAGGCAAGAAACAAGTTTGGCGCCCCAAGGTTCGAACCTGAGGTCTTTCGGAAGCAAATGTACTGTATTGAAGGAAGTACTTGTGACATTTTTGGGAATTTTTGGCGCCCAACCCAGTCATTCGGCACTCCCATAATGATTCGGCCCCCGGGGTATTGTGCCCCCCTTGCCCCGCTTCGTTACGACCCTGGATCTACCCCCAGTACCTTGGAGATCGACTGGTAGATCGCGATCGACGTATTGCGAAACCCTGGTCTAGAGGTAGGCATACCATGCGTCCCGTTTTAGCCGGGACAGTCCCGATTTAAAGGCTTTGCCCCGGCGTCCCGGCCAGTCAACAAAAAAGTCCCGGTTTGGCCTTCAGTCAGGCAGCATAGCCCTACCACGAATGCACGAATATTAGCATGCTGTGACTGGTCTACTTAGCCAAGTTACTGAAAAGTGATGCATGATTTTGTTTTTTCTTGTTTCATTGTTTTAAATGTAAAGGTAGTTGTTATGTCACTGTAGCAGGTAACCGTTCCATTAGTGGGCTGATTGTTGGCGCATCAGCTAGTTCAGTTCTCACCTTTGGCTTCGTGGGCACAAGTGTTTGAAGCTGCGAAAAAAATCAACGTTATGTTTAGGAAGCAGGTGATAGACAGCAACTCTCTTTTTGACGAACAAGTATTTGTGAAAAGGCAGATGTCTCAATGTTGCACGGAAGATAGCTGGCAAAAAGCATCTCTTGAACAGAAGTGGGTCCAGATGTTTAAAAAATTTGAGGAAAAAAACACACACATTTTAAACTTTCAAAAGCCGGTAGAGTTTATATTTTGTTCACCTGGTACATCAGCTCCCGTTGATCGATCTTTTTCTACCATGAATAGGATGTGGTCTGATAACAGAAGCAAAATGCTGGAGAAGAATGTGAAAGCCCTTATCACCTGCAGAAGTAATACTGACTTTTCCTGCTGTGATTTTTACGAGAAAATAATATCAAACAAAGATTTCTTGAAGAAAGTATTGTGTACAGAACATTATGATTGAGGAAATGTGCAAATTTACAAATGATTGAGCATCTTTTCTTCTTTCAGTAAAACGCATTATTTTAGTTTTTCGTGGTTTCTTAACTATAGGAATCAAAATAGCTACATACTCCAAGAAAGATGTGAACTACATCATCTGATAAAGCTTGTTGTTCTGAAGCGTTTCTGTTTTTAATCACAAAAATATGGTGCGCTTACCTGGAGGTGTTTCGAAGAACTCAACCAAGGTTTCGGTTTCACTGCATAATTAGACCTTTCTAGCCGTTGAAAACAGCATACACAGGCTTTGGCGGACTTGTTCAATTGGGAACATTGATCGTAAGTGCTGTGATGCTACCCAACAATTCGCAGCTTGGTTCGTGGCTTGGAAACACGCGATTAATATGGCATTGCCGATTGTGATACAAAGTGGTTACATGCAGAAAAGACGACGACAACTTCCGCCCTAGCTACCTATGTTGCATTGCGGTCTATCGCACTCCTGGTTCTTTGTTGTTGTATCCGCCCTAATCATACTTGCTACGGCGCGAAAACAAGCCGAACGACTCCTTTTCCATTATATTTTACTTTTTGTGTTTGTTCTGTTGCGCTTACAGTTCTGTGTTTATACTATCGAAAAATTCGGTTTCTTTTGAAACCTTAAATGTTACTTTACGTCACAATGACGCCATTTGTACCTATGAGAACGACACAGAATGATGTCTGCAGATTTTGTGCGTGACCGGTCGCTGCTAGGCGTGTGTCGCATAGGTTAGTCATTAGCGATGCTGGCGTTCTACACCTTCCACTATGGGGTGGCTGACGAAGGCCTCCTAGGGAGAGAGAGAGAGAGCGACGAAAGAGAGCTATCTCCAGGAGGACTTCGCGCGGCGCGTTCAGTCAAGTCGTTCTGGGGGAATGATTTTCGCGATATTTATATTTAAACAAAACAGTGTACACGAGCACAGCAATACTTTGCACAAATTCCTTGATATCCACAACACATTACGAAAGTTATACAAAGTCTTCAGCTATGTAATTACAACTTTCAGCGTGAAATGGCTGTACTTGAACATGAAGTGAGTGCTTACACTTGTCAAATCAAGTTAATAATGACTGCAGTTTTCTCTTTTTTGATAATTTATCACTGGTAAGTAGATAATTTCTTTTAAAACCATACTTGTTCAGCATGTTTGAACAAATCAAACAAGGCATCTATTGTACATTTGTACATTGATTGTACATTCATCATGACTGTTTTCATATTGTACATTGATCATGACTGTTTTCATACTTGCCCATCGAACAAAATTGAAAATCTTCTGAAAAATGGAAAACCATAAGTGCCTGATTTATAAAAGTTTTGGCACGTATCGATTGAGCGCGTGGGTAAGTCTGTCCAAGTGTAGGTCGCTGGTGGCTGGTGCTACAGTATATTTCGGAGGACTTATTTGTTCCCCGACTGAAAATGCTGGCGTCAAGTTGATATTGTTGCTCTTACGCTTCGCAAACGGTAGAATTCACGTCGTGGGCTTTCAGTTTGGGTGTTGAGAGAGACAGGATCTAGTCTGGGCACATTTTTGCCCAGGTAGTCGGTAATTCTACTACGTGTTGTTCATGATTTCCACCATGTTCTTGCGAAGCAGTATCAGAAAAATATTCCGGCATCATAACAATTACTGACACTATGCAAACGAGCTTTGTCCCCTTAACCCTGCGTTTGTACCTCGGACAGTGTTTCCAATGACATCCTGTTGCTGAACTGCTTATCAGTGGAATCTGATATTGCAATCCAAGACGATGCAGTATCAGATATCTCACTGAACTACTTTATTTTTGAATAAAATCAACGAATGTATGCCTGGAAGCTTTGATGCTATCTGACTGCTGTATTCACCTCATTTCTTTGCTTAGTACAACATCATTATATATTGCGACTGAGTATGCGGGTTTGGGGGCGTTCGATTCTGAATGCAAGTTACAGCGCATTCGTATCCAACCCGGCCTTTGCCAAGCATTGATCTGACTCGTGTGTGAGTTGCAAATGAAGCAATATGTGTACAAGTGTTCAGCCAACCGTTTAGAGTAATCGTGCAACAGCGTTTGCTAGTTTAACGTATCCCTTGCGCTTACCTTGAACGGTCTTCAAGGAACCTGTTTCTTTGGTAAATTGTGTTCTTCGTGTCTGACACATATGCAAAAAGCTAAAATAACCCGTCTTTGGAAACCTTTTTCTTCTGGCCTAGTTGGCCTTCTTGACCCCCTAAAGTGGCCTGGTCTTGTTTCCGTTGGTTATAGAAACATTTCTGCGTTATGTATGTTCTGACAACCAGAACTGTGATCTTTGCATTGGCTTCTGCTACTTGTTTAAGGTTGATTTGTTCTAAGAAGACAAAAAATACCTCGTTTTTACGATTAAAACCTTAGTTGCATAAGGAACATCGACGCAGAAAACAGTGATTTAAATGAAATTATGTCGTACTTTTTGAAAAACAACTGGAGTCATTACTGGCGATGAAGAATTCTTTTTAAAACGCCCAGATGCCTTACAAAAGGACTCAACTACGTCGGCTGCATGGTGCATGCAGTCCTTGGGTTATTATCTTCGGTCCAGAGCTAGCTTTCTCATTTTGTTGTAGTATTTCTTTCCTACTGTAAGTCAGGTCGGAACACGGATTCAGCGGGTATTGCCTCTCCTGCATTTTTACAAAGGAGGCGGTGGAGGAGAAAAAGGCTCATTGTTTAATAAGAAAATTGATAAACCTGCGCCGACTTGAAAGAAACTTAAGCGTATCACACAAATCAAGAAACAGAGCTGGTTGTGCTATTTTTGAAACAACATTGTGCAGAACATGCAAAAGCAAACATCATTCCAAGCATGTGATATACGTATTTCTGCATTGATTGCTGGAAGTGGTGAACAAGTTGTTTCAGTTGATAATTATTAGGCAAAGATGTTAATTATTGCAAAAAAATGATGACATACGTCTTGGCCCAGAGAGCTTTTCTTCATCGTAACTGTTGCAATGCGTGGTTAAAATGGAAAGACTCAAGTCGAAATCCTCCCAAGCTCCAGGTATGGGCTCTGTTTGTTTTAAGTTGCGTTGTCGCGTTTTTTGACGTTATGGCGCCTGTAATATTAAGGGGTGATGGAAACCACCACTCGCGGTAAAAGACGCCAATATATCATGCTCTAACGATCTCACCACCTATAACATGATGTTAGACAGAAAAGAGTGGGTTGGTCTCGCGATAACTAGAATTCAGCCTTTCTGGGTTTGTCCAAGAGGGTTTGGCTGCGCACCACGAAAAGCTGCACCTGATCCTTCGTTTGGCGCCGCTGCTGAAACTACTGACCCGTTTAGCGCGTGCACGGAACTGGACTGCGACACTATACAACTGAGAGGCAGAATACTCCACCGGAACGCAAAAGCAATGCTCCAGATTAACGAAAAACTTATGTTCAGCTTGGATAACAAACTAACCTATGAATTTGAGTCTGACTGTCATAGCAACGGTGTACAATAAGAGAGACAGGTGGGAGGAATGAAAGTCTTAAATCAAGCTTTTACTCGGCACAGCGACAATGTTTGGCAATTTTTGCTGCACTCCTTACTCTTGACGTCAATTTATTGACACGTTCTGCCATTTTGCGCTTTTCCATGCAAGTTTCCCGCCGCAATGATACAGCGAATGATTTCCGCTATTTGACTGCGAAGAGACAAAGAAAGTTTGGCAAGAAAATACCATAACCTTTCTTTCAGTTACATTTTACTACTTCTTCAAGCGGATGGTAATGTCATATTTTTGTGACGTTATGGATTGCCCCCTGGGAAAATTGCAATCTCGGCCTCTATGCCTGAATGAATCGGCAAAACGTAGACAAAAGCAGAATAAAGGGCCACCAAGAGAAAACATCCAATCTGTCTGAACATACGAATAATTTCTGGCACCTGCACAGGATGTTAATCCCTTTGACGAAAATTACCTCAACCTAACTTTGTCGATAAGATTTGGACACCCATCGTCGTTTCTGTGCAACCTGTTGCAACGATGGCGCTTTGAGGTACAGCCCGCTGAGTGAAAGCGATTTTCCAGCCTACTTGTAGAAATATAAGGCGAACGATCCAATACGGATAATGCGTCTTAGATGATGCAGATGAGAAGAGCATACGTTTCGGAGATGCATTTCGGGAAACGTAATCAAAGCTAAGATCACTATCCACGACTGTTTGCAGTCTAGCGAACATGGATTACGAAAACGAACTCCAAGATTCTTTCAAACACCAAAATTTAAACAAACAAAATTATCAAATCAAAAATTACTACATTAGAAAAGCATACAGAAAAAAAGCAAGAAACCAAAAAAGTACAAAAACTGTCAAAACAAAAAATATTTTTCAATATATTTTCTGTTTGCATTTTAAGATCAGCGTTGTTTGACCAAAGTTCGTTAGTATATCAGCGATATGAAACATTAGATGTTGACACTGCTTTACCTGTTGCCAGTGTTCCCTCTAAGATGAGCAAATGCGCAGTACCATCAGAACATTTGCGCAGCGAAATCTCATTTTCGCGCACTTGCAACATTCCAAATTTAATATCGTATGCATATTGCATATCCATTTTACCGCTTGCAACGCTTAACTGGTTGTGTGTTGTCATGGTTGCACTATTGCACGCGCACTAAAACAAACATTTGCTCAGTGTAAGATTTTCTTAGGGGGACTACTGCCTGTTGCCGCAACGAAGAATGTCTTTTTGTCCACAAATGCTTTACCTAAAGTGTTGTGGTCTACATATAGCAAATAATACTATTTCACACAATGTCATATTTCAAATAGCAATGCAAAACCTTATTTTGTGTCTATCTTTAGTAACGTTTGTACGTCGTTTTGCAGATGACTCGGAGTGGTAAACGAGCATCATTTTGAAGCCCGAACCCGGCCCGAGATTATTTTTGAAGCCCGGTTTAGGTCCGTCCTTGCCTGGTGCTAAATCTAACGAAACCGTTTCTTAAAACAAATCAAGAATCGCGCAACTGATTGGTCTTTTCGACGCAACTCCATCGCGTGCTAACTTTCTTACCGCTGCTGTCGCCTCTCAAAAATCCTGTGAGACGAATCCGAGCAGAGAACAAAAGAACGCAGGTGTGTTGCAATTCTCGAATTGGCTGAAGAAAAATCACCATCATTTCATTCACAAAAAGTCACTGCGGCGAGCACAACAATTCTACGTCACGAACGAGCAAAAATCGTTACTCTAAATATTATTTTTAAAAATTTGTATGCAGACCCGAGACATTTTGACAGACTTAACCTCGACTTACATCTCTGAGACAATTGCGGGACGTTTGCAAATACCCACTTTCGAACATTTTCAAAAAAGTATCCACTTGCGCTAAAGTGGACAGGAAAGTTATATTTACAAACAAAAACCATTATGAGGAAAATCAATGAAAAGTCCAGAGCCCACAAACAACGTTTTTATTGATTTCTGCCGCAAAGAGCTATGCCTTGTTGCACGTTCCTGTTTGTTTCTTGATCTTCATATCAAAACTTTGTTTCGAATCTTTGCTCTTTTTTTCTTTCTACTTGCTGATTATCTACGTCGTTACAGGCTGCTGTGCAATATTGATCATTATTTCAGCAGAGGAGCAACACCCACAAATTTTCTGACTAACAATGTGATTTTTGTGGAAGAAGCAAAGCCACTGAAAAGTTTTATCAAACGATATCACCGAAGTCTGAACTTACCTATGTATAGTCCGAAACGACGCAATCAATTTACGAGGTATGCCATTAGCTCAAAAGGTTTTGCACATTTCACGCAAATGTTTTATGGGTGTGTGTGTGTTTGCGGTAGTTCCTTTGCTTAAAGCTTTGTGTAAACCTCTCGCTTCATCGTCGTGACATAAGACTATACTTTGCATTGTTAAAAAACAAATTGCATTGCAAATGCGAAGCAGCTTGCACAGGCATGCCGCTTCGACTCAGTGTCCAGCGAAAATCTGGACATTATTGTGATATATGAATTCTATAGCGTGTTTTTAATTTCTATGGCGTGTTTTAAAATGTCATACATTTCGCTGATATAAAAGCTGGTGCTTAAATCGGTAATGCAGGCTTCATCGAAGCTGCAGTTTAACAAAATGCAACTGATGGTTTCCAGGGTGAAAGTTGTATCGGGCAGGCCACCCGGTCAACCACAATACGTGGAAACGGCATAATCTCATAAGGAAATTTCCTTTGTGACGCCTCTTCGTTTTATGTCACAAGGGCCGACGATCAATGGTCGTAAGTCAATTTGCCTGAGCGTTTTATTGTCTTGAGTAAAGCCGATAATATTTTCCTTTCAATTTTTCATGCCTTCAAGTCGGCTGAAAACACACTTGACTGAAAACAATCGCCGGTCACAAACTTTCTGTGTAAAAATATAAAAGACTTTCATCTTTTAATGTTTGGAGACGATTCTAGACATAGCTCTTTTCAATAAAACTGGATGACAATTTAATTGACATTTTGAACACCTCCAAGCAATGTCTTGCCTAAAGCCAAAATTTATCCACAACCGTCGATTTGTGTTTTGCACCGCTTCGAACAAACTTTAAGTTTTCAAAGCTTAATTGCGATCATGTTCAAGTCGCTGTTTGAACCAGCACTTTCGTCTGACTTGGACCTACACAGTTTCACTGATATCGCTAAACGTTTTCGTGTTCATGCTGCTGTCAAAATCATTCTGTTGGGACAGAAGTTCTAAGGCGCTTTTGACGTTAAATGCGTATCTCAGTGAAGGAACTGTTATAGTAATGTGGTGCATAATCCTCAGTTTGAGCTGCTAAAACCAAACAAAGATGCTCAGCCTCCTCCAGCTAGTAAAGACTTTTCAAAAAGGCTAAGGTGTTGTTCCAACTTCCCTCGTTTTACAAGTTTTCGTCCAATGCTGAAAAGTTAAACAACCTCGAACAATCCGTACGTACAACGCATCGTTGAGCGCTGCGCAGCATGTATGAAAGCTACGTGTCATGTAAATACGCATGCACTGCCTTATGTTGTGCAACAGTGGCGGATCCAGAAGAGGTATTTGGGGAGTGCAGTCATATACGCGGAGCCAAAAGGTCTTAACTTGTTTAAAATACCCAAGAGTTTCTATGCCAACCGTTGGGTATCACATACAAGCGGTTAACTTTTGTATGCCAAGAAACTGGCTATTTTTATTGATTGAACTACGCGATCTTTCAAGAAGTCACCACAGTTTACAAGAGCCTTATATCATTAATTCACAAAACGTTTGAAACGGGTAAAAAAAGATGGGCCACTATTTTCACAAGCTGCACAGTAAATACTTTATGAACACTGTTGGTGTCCCAAACAATCTCTTATATCTACAGAATGTATTTAAAAGATCTACCCTAAAGCATACTGCGCAGTAGTGTTTGACACTGTTTTGGCTATTCGTAGCGAGATCGGAAAAAACGATGTCTGGAACGAAAGCTGATTTCCGACCCGTTCAGAAGTAGAACGGTTCTTACACCAACAAGTGACAACTCAATTCCCGAGGTAAGAGTTTAATAATAGCTAAATGACGATCACGTTTCCAGACGAAGCTTATGCAGATGCACATGGAAATCATATTTATTTTTGAAGCGACAATGCAAAAACAAAAAATGATGAAAAGGCATTTACCATGACATTGCTCTCTCTTTGGTTAACTCTGCTGGATATCGTGAAAAGCAATCTCCTAATCGCATGATAGATTCACACTTGGCCTAAAAGCATATTACCCTGAAATGTATTTAACGCAAACAACAACGGTAGAATTTCAGTCAAGTTTAATACTGCTTCACATGCTTAGATAGCGGACTCCTGATTTGAAGAAAACATCAATGCTAGTCCAGCTTCAAAAAACGTTGCGACACTGTTCAACAGAAGCAAGACACCGACAGCCCAGTGTCTAATGAATTCGCATTACACTCATAATCCAAGCCTTTTTTGCTTGTTATGTGTCTGTCTACTGTATAAACATTCTTCTCACTTTTTCTGCTAACACAACCATAAACTTCACCAACCTAAAATTTAGCCTGTTTATAGATGCACTATTTGTCTGTTTTATTTTAAGCGAGCTAAATAGCAAACAAGCTGAGTATTGGCTGCGGACTTTTATTCAGTTTGTCATTTCGTTATCTTAGGCGAATTTTACATCACATCGTAAATGTTTACTATAACATGTACTATTTCGTGATATACATTGAAAACCTAGCGCTAGTAGCACAGTTACCGTTTCAAAGAAAACCAGGAAAGTTCCTGATTGTCCCGGTAATAGTAGACCAGAAACTGTAACTTGTCAGTTTTGGAAGGATATTAGTTACGTTCAACAGTTCCTTTAAATTTTCAATTGCACGACCTGAGTTGGACGACCCTTATCTCTGCAAAATCTGACCAATACATGACCATTTGTCTGCAGAAGCTGCCTACGAGTTTGCAGCATCTTGCGTCAGTTATGAGTTTTCCATATTGCGTTTCTATTTTCACTTGCCTTTCATTTCAGTGCTGCCATCAAGCAATAAAAAATAAACTTCTAACAAAAACAGACCAATTTCGCACAGCCCAGCAGCAATCGAGAATCGTGCTGTGTTAGCGAAAACTATTGCCTTTGTGATAACTTGAATAAGGCTGAGCATTTCTCACGCGGGAAAGAAATAACAGCATTTTTGACACCATTCGATATCCTGCAGTTCAACGAAGTGTAAAGCATTATTTAGTTTATATCCTGGGTTTTTAAAGTAGGGAGCGTGAAAGGTTTGCCAGCGGGACATGGGTATGGCAGCGACATGCTGTTGAAAAATATTAAATGCATTGTTTTTATCATTCGTAAATTTATTATCATTTCACTATAAACGCCATAATCAAAACAAAGCGTACAAGACAAAATCTCGGAACAAAATGGAATGTGAAGCTGATTTCCGATGTTAATTGTCTCAAGCAAAGCTCAAATTAAATTACAGTTTCCAACAAATAGTATCATCCTTCTCATTAAGCAGGATAATGGCAAAGAAATTGTTGTTTTGTTTTATTTTTTGTGTTTGTTCGATTTTGATTTTAAGTGAGGGGCGGGTATCGATGACTAACGGCAGACGGGGTGCACCTGAAAAAATTTAAGAGCCTTTGGTCTAGTGTATTTTTGTACTTTTTAATCTCTGTTTCTACTTCGATAGGCTCCAAAAAGGGGCAGATTTATAATAAAGGGGCGCCGTTCAACGGGGCACCACAGATGTTTTGGGGGTGCAGTTGTTTCAAACTGCCCCCTGGATCCGCCACTGTTGCGCAGCAACAGTCTCAAAAGTAGAAGCAAATTAGAACATTCATCTGCAGCAAGGATTTGTCTTAACGAATTCACCTTCATATTTGTTGCACAGTGTATATGAATGACCCCTTAATAAAATTTGCAAACTTGTGAAACAAAATTGCATATTAGTTTTTATACCACATGGTTGGTTGAATCTAAACAAGCTGAATACAGCTTCTCGTTCTTTTCCCCAGTAAGTAAGCAAGCGATCGTTATGAAAATACACTAATTCAAATATGTTCCCTTGAAACGAACAGACAGATGCTGTAGTTCATACGTAACAAAACAAATTTAAAAGATGATTTTTTCGGTTAGTGGCTACACGTTTCCAAACGGCTGGTAACCGTCAAGCTGAAGAGAAATTGACGAGAATTCTTCTCCAACTATCAGTTGCAACTCAGCGAACTGTGAGAAAAATGAAGTAGAGCACACTTTATGAATTAATTAAATCAACTCTAGTGCAGAGGGGTATCTCCTCTGCGCTGTTTATGAAAGAGTTCATGAAAGAGAAAGGAAGATATATAAAAGAGAGAGAAGAGAGAAATAGGGGCGGAATGGAATTTGAATTCAACAACAAAATGAAGTTATTTCCTACTTTATCACTATCCATTTCAACTGAAATCAATACGACTTTCACGCATCTAAGATGCACAGAATGGGTGTGCATCCACAACACTTCAGCTCAGCACTTCATCCGGACATGCTTTAAGGGCAGCGAACATCCTCAGTTTGTGCGCATTTTCTCCATAGATTACTCAACAAATCAACAGATTTGAACTCAAATATGCCAACGGTCACGCCCATAGTATTTGGGATACTGCCGGCATCCCGCGTTTAAATAACAAGCGATTCCCAAAGTTTCATACCCTTTTTTTCGGAAGTACCTGTAGTGGCATTGATGTCTCTTTCTTTCGATACCTTCCAAATGGGAGACAAAGTCCTATCGACTTTTTCAAGCTAATTTTTCGCTTGGACAATTTAGAGCTGTTATCTTCAGTGGCACTGTCGAATATCACTGCCGGTCTCAAGTGGCGCTGAATCTTAACGAACAATATCAGAGTGGTTTGTTTTGGAGGATACAGGTGGGTAGGAGGAAGAGTCTGTACTCATTGAACCGTGGTTCATAGTCAATGTTTGTTTTCATCTTCGTGGCAGTGGAATGGACTGAGTAAAGCTTTAGGCGTCTGAAAAAACTTACGAATATAAGCAATATTCAGTGCTTTCACCTTCAACAAAACCACAGCCAACTTGCATCACGAACTCACGTGAATTTAACTCTGCCTGTCATAACAACGGTTGTAAAAATGAAAGACACGTGCGAGGGATGAAAGTCTTACATCAAGCTTTGAATTAAATGTTCGAAACGATTCTTTGTAAGCAGAGCGATTGCAGCTGCCCAAAGCATGTTTATCATGAATGCTGCATGAATGCTGTTCCTACTGTTACCCATACAAATTTGTCTCAGTTGTCACGAGGCCTGCACAAAATGCTGTCCTGAAGAAGTCTTTGGTGAAACGCTTGTGCACCGGGTGCGGGCGTGTTCGGCACACCGACAATTTCTTGCAGTTTTGCTGCGCCCTGCTTACTCTTGACCTCCACACAGAACGGGAGTGGGCAACTAATTTGGCTCGGGGGCCCTATGGGCAGCCCGCGTTTAGCAGAGGGCGGTGCTTCTGATGTAAATACATTTGAAGGTATTTTCTGAATGCTTTCCCGGGCCATTGGAAACGCTGCGGCGCTCCAAATGTGGCCCGGGCCACTAACTGCCCATCCGCGACATAGAACGCTCAGCGATTTTATGTTTTTACGTACAGGTTTCCCGCCGCAATGATACAGTGAATGATTTCCGCTATTTGACTACGAAGAAACAAAAAAAGATTGGCAAGAAAATACCATAACCTTTTTTTCAGTTACATTTTACTACTTATTCAAGCGGATGGTGATGGCACATTTTTGTGACGTTATAGATTGCGCACACCTGGGAACATTGCAATCTCGGCCTCTGTGCTTGAATGAATCGGCAAAACGTAGACAGAAGTATAATAAATAACCATCAGTGGAAAACATCCAATCTGTCTGAACATACGAATAATTTCTGGCACCTGCACAAGATGTTAATCCCTTTGACGAAAATTGCCTCAACCTAACTTTGTCAATAATATTTGGATAGCCATCGCCATTTCTGTGCAACCTGTTGCAACAGCAACGCTAAAGCACAAAATCGATTAGATGGCGCTTTGAGGTACAGCCCGCTGAGCGAAAGCGATTTTCGGTCTACTTGTAGAAATATAAGGCGAACGATCCAATACGGATAATGCGTCTTAGATGATGCAGATGAGAAGAGCATACGATTCGGAGATGCATTTTGTGAAACGTGATCAAAGCTAAGATCAGTTTAGGATATCATGGTCATGGGCGGGGCGACATCGAAATTTTGCTTACGGTATTTATTCAATTGTAAGTCGCGGCTTATGAAGTTTTTCATCATTTCGTAAGGCTTACAATCAAAGGTGGCTTAAATTTTTTTGTTTACCTTATCGAAAGGTGTACATGGCTCTCAGTCTTTCCTTGGCTACGTTTTGTCGGCCAAACTCTCTTTTCGTATTCTCTTCAGCATCACGTGCACACTTCGTCGCAGCAGGGATTATGATGAACAGAAGGAAGTTGTAGTTGTAAACATCATAACCAGGATGTCCAATTAAACGTGAAACGTGCCAGTTCGCGAAAGCATCTCAAGGGCTTAGGTAGTCTATGTTCAAGTGCGGCTAACAATCGAATAAAGACGGTATCCCTTTCAGGTTGCTGACGATGCAGTGCAAATGGACGTTCATCAAACGCCTTATCGTTTTCTACCACAAAGAAAATGCCAAATGTTACCGCAACAGTCACAAAAATTGCAGCAGGGCCTACGAGAGGGGGTCCAACAGGTGCATTCTTCCGGTGCCCTACAGCTACGGAGGGGCCCGAGACTAAAGGAACATTTGAGTTTTTGTTACTAACAAACTCGGAATAATGTAGCGAAATTAATCCCGGCGATGAACCTGGTTCGGTCTAAAGGATTTGATAATGTGATGTATTTTAATGCGAATTGCTGGCAGTACATTTTCCTGAGATGATGCATTATATTTTTGTTGAACTTGAATGTTTGCCTAGTTTTTCTCATTTACGACTTCACGATTACTGTCCCAATCTGTCCATCGAACTGAATTTTCCCTTACGTCTTTTATTTTCAAACAATTCTTTAATAAAACTCTCTCCAATAAACCAAGAGTTTGAAACTAAGAGATACTTCAAGTGAAATTTGAATGGAATCATGCCAGTTCACAATAAAATCTAATCTAACAACAGTAGCCCTGATCAGCAGTTACTGTCTCGCTGCATTACTTGCCAAAGACAGGGTGCTGAAGCGGCTGAAACGCTCAACATGCTTCTTGAGGAATCTGGAAGTTCAAAGGACGAGATAATTCGAGCTCCCCGAGAACAGCAAGAGAAACTGGACACCAGTACAATACTGAATGAAAGTATCATATACCCGACATGAATTTAATTACGCAGCTAAGCATTTGCTATCATCAGGCATACAATGTGTGTTCCCGAATACTACCTAAACTCGAAGACTCTCTGCTACATGAGGAATATCTCAACCAAATGAGTTCAGAACAAGTGGCCAAACTTATCTTGCAGAAATACGACAACGAAAGAAGTCCAAGGCCGTGCGGTTACAACTACGTGTATCATACCCATCTAACCAACGATCGTATTTTGTGGGTTTAATGAGCAGATAACCAAGTTATCTAAGCGTCGAATATATACATGTGGTTCCGTTTGACAACAAACGTTGCGAACACGTATGGCCGATTAATCTGACCAACCGATAACTCACACTGAGCAGAATCGCAAGGGCTATGTGGCAAGCCGACGTACGTAACAGTCAAAGCGAGAGTCAGGAACATCATATTCATCCTCCCCTGGTGCCCGTAAGTCAATTAAACAAAGGACACGAGAACCCACCAAAAATCTGGAGCATATTCGTCGGGGATGAAGGAGAGGAACGTGACACCGAGGCATTGCCGCCACTGGAAGAACTTCTGAAACTCTGCGCTGAACCAAAGGATCAAGCCAGAAAGTGACAACTCATGCCAGAAACCCGAGTTTGGCGAGAACGATCGCGGATGCAATTATTACGTATTCTTCTAAAAATAGTCCTGATATTGCCGGGTGCAACGCAGTTTTTCGTTGTATCCGCACACGAACTCATCATGTGACCAGTGTCTATCTTTTCGCAAGTGTCGCAAATCTTTATTCTTTCTTTCAAACAGCGCACGCAGCGTCGATTAAAAACTCCCTGGCGCGACGATCGATTGCGGTCGTGCAGCGATGTGGTGGGTTTTCAAATACTCCCCTGTCCCGTCGTGCAGATTAGATCCTTTCAGATCGCTGTATACGTGGCATCATTATCGAACTTATGGACAAGTGTCTGAAGGTGCTATGGCGAAACTATAGTGTGTTTTGACCAATTACCATAACAACCCTAACTAACCGTCTCCGGGTTGAAGTCTATGCTTACCTTAAACACTTACTCTAAATTTCGAGACAAGGAAGATGTTTTTCGATCTTTAGAATAAATCCAAAACGACAACTCGACTCGCAGAGACCTGCACGACCTCTAAGTCACCGCTAAAGATTGTAAGCCAAGTTAATTTCGAAGGGGCAGAACTGTGTCCGCTAACATGGGCGTCGGAAGGATTTTTTCCGAGGGGGACTACTAGGGGATTTTTCCAATTTTTTTCCAGGGGATAGCCAAAAGCGGTAAAATTTTTTTTCCCGCTCAAAATTAAGAAAACAACCTTTTTTGCTAAGAATTCCAAAATCCAGGGGGGAGCCTTGCTCCCCCCTCCGACGCCCATGTCCGCTAAACCTCTGTGTGAGAGTTGTTTCATTTGGCGCCAACATACCTAACATGGAAATTTTAGACGTGATCATGTGAATAAACGATGTTCATCAAAAAACACTAAAAGGCTATTTCAATTCTCTGATTTCGGTTAAGAGATTGCAAGTGGCTTTGAGTATTTGCTGTCTACATTCCTATCTCAGCTAGTATGTTTAAAGGCGGGATGACTTCATCCGGCTCAAGAGTGATTAAAGCGGGACTATTTGACAGTTCGGGAAAAGAGGTTTTGTCTGCTATTCGGGCTAAGAGGAAAAAAAGGGTTGCCAGGTCTAGATGGACTAAAAATGCCAAATTGCACATCAAAATATGACAGACAGCTTCAAAAAATACCTAACAAGGTGAAACAGGCCATTGGCTGTCAGTTTTTAATTACCTGGATGAGTAATGACAAAAATACAATGTTGCTATATTACAAAGAACAGAACTATTGCAAATAAATGAACAAAAATTGTTAATCCTGAAAAGTGCCACTTCTTCTTATAGAAAATGCTTAATAAACATACCTATAAGCGTTTCAACTAATAAAATACAATGAAAATGCGAATATGCACCACGTATAATTTTTAGTTACTTGGAATCTGGTACACAAGTGTCTGATATGTTAGATCTGTCACAATTCCACAAACTATCCATAACAAAATGTAGTCACAGAGAACCTACAGAAAACTGTCAGGCTTTCAAGGTTCAAATGGACCAAATACGCCATATGGCTACTCAAAATATACCAAATAATATCAGTGAATGCCAAACAAGCTGAAAATAATCTAAAAGTTTAATCTCAAAGGAGGCAAGTTTTTAAATAAATGCCAAACAACGTTTTTTACTGCCAACGCCACTAAAAGGCCGAAAACATACCAAACTATGACGTACATGCCAAACAGCATTTTTTCATGCCAAACAATTTTTAAAAAGCCAAAAATTGGGCATTACAAATGCCAACTTGGCAACACTTGCCATAGATGTCTGCGTTCAGCAGTCACATGCTGCAAACGTATACTGCCATAACTTAACGTAAACATTTGAAGATTCGTTGCCATGTTATTGTTATGCAATAAAGACCAACAGTAGAACAATCTGCTCGCAACTTTCTCAACTTGCCTCTGCAGGCAAAGGAGCGGACATGAGTGAATTAGAAGCTCATCACTGCATGACATCAGATCAATGAACCTGGCTCTTGTGCAGTGTAAATGTGATGCCGGCAAATAAATTGTCATTGCAAAAATTGAATCAATTAATCGGCATTACGTTGCTGACTTCAAGTATTTGGAAATTTTTTGTTCTTTGACCCAATTTCCAGAGGGGGAAAATGACCGTTTGCCCCCCCCCTGCCGACGCCCACTATCATGGCATCTACGACTGTTAGCCGTCAATATCCAAAAAATACACTGGTTTCCAGACTTTTTATCCAAGCATGAGTCTTTGCAAAACACCCACGCAGACGCAACTAAAGATCTGTGGTTTTCTAAAGATCTGTGGTTTTCTCACCAACACCAGCAAGCTTTTTTTGACTTGCTTTGGTTTATACTCAGAAAGAAGTGATTCTATACGAGCGGCAACTAAAACAAGCACAAATGTGATATGTATTCCAAAAAAAAAACGAATAAATTTGAGCGAAATGTGATTGGTTTTGCGGCACAAAAAGGCTTTGCAGGATTTGTTTTTCTGCTTTCGAACTGATCCAAGTGCAGACGGTAAGTTGTCTCACCAGCTTTAAGGTCCTATTAGTTCTGATTTGATCTAAGAGAAGCAATACATCTGGCCTCGAACAAGATTTTCACATTTCTGACTCAGTTCTGCAAAAAATAACAGGCCTTGTGAATTACGTCCCTTCCACTTCGATTTTTCCAAACTACTGCACGTCTGGAATGATCACAAGACCGACCGAAAATATCCATTTTGTTCAAGCGTTTACGCGAGCAACAGTTTTCCGTCCTTTGATTGGTTTACTTCCGCATTTTCTCTTTCGATCAATACGGTGAATTGCCCTCAGTGCCCACAACAAGTAAATCATCGAATTCTAGGCATTGTTTCTACGAGCTCAACTGACGGCAGAGAATAAACTTAATTGCTTTGGTCGTAAACGTCTGGAATCGTGACTAAGAGCAAACCGTTTCATGGGATGGTTGAACCGTGCAAGTTGAACTGTCTCGATACTGTTTAGCTTGTTCGACAGCAAATGGAAACAATCTGCTGATGGCTGTCGGAAGGTGTGAAAGGTGGCGTCTTGGCTCTCCCTGGATTCTAAAATTTGATATTTTCCTATTACGTTTCTAGTTATAAAAAAGTTTTTCTTTTAGTTTCGAATTGGTAAAACGATATTTCACTACTGTTGACCCCCTCCTGGGAAAAAGGCTTTTGACCACCACCTGGAAAAATCCATTATTGCCTTGGAAAATATCCTTACGACGCTCATGAATCTGCTTACAGCAGCCAGCGTCGCCAAATGAGAAACAAAACTGAAAAAAGCAGTAAATTCAATGAAATCGTATTGGACGTTGCCAAATGGCGAGTGATCAATAAAAATTAAATCTAACACGTGTAATCCTTCGGAAAAGCAGGTGCAAATCAGTTTTAAATGAGAATTTTCTGCTAACCTGATCATACAATTACGCGATCAAAATGTCAAGGAATTTTTAGATAACAGAACAAAAATTGAAACAGTGCAAAATAGTTCATAAGAACATCAAAGCACCACAACCTAGTAGTAGATGCTGCCGACGCCGACGCCCACTAATCCCTTTAGTTCCACTACTAAAAATACCTACAGATTCAGATTAGTTGGTCGTTTGTTATTATTGCAACTGAATTCTTGAAAACACAGCATTGTTCGCAGGTAATAGCAACACACAGAAAACTTTTTATATGCAAGAAAGGGATCCAGCTGCACACCTATACCAAAATTTTGCGGTCAACGTTTTCACTGAAATAATGCATATGCAGGGCTGCTATCGATCTAAAACCAAAATTAAGAACGGCTGAGAAAAATTCGATTTTCCTACCCAAAATGAAACAATTTTCCGTAAAATTGTTTCAGTTTGCACGACTATAACATCAGATCATATATTTGCATATTCATTTCCAAGAACAATTTGCTTCAGCAATGACTTATTCTCCACTTCCTTCCTGTACTCGTGACGGAAAACGTTTTCTAACTCACTTATATTTTGAGTCATTTAAATGCTAAACCTTCACTACAAAATTGGCCTTCCTAAAGATCCTAAACAGCATAGACCAGTGGTTCCCAACCTTTTTCATCTCGCGACCCCATTTGAAAATATGACATAAGCTCGCGACCCCATTCAAAAAATGACATAGTCGCTCAGCCCCAGCCATTAACTGCAACATTAAGGTGTTCAAATAACAACCGACAAGATGAAAAGCACATCATTTTACATGGTAGCCTACATCCACTGTATTTACATTCATAT